>Ga0255347_1000168_pt1 | contig 126611 bp, 114 predicted proteins | sample wastewater_treat_2_FD_192479 | JGI IMG/M metagenome (GOLD analysis project Ga0255347, IMG submission 192479) | Wastewater microbial communities from Lulu Island WWTP, Vancouver, Canada - plant24 | ecosystem: Engineered > WWTP > Wastewater > Unclassified | place: Canada: Vancouver, British... | reverse complement strand
CGCTCTTGGTAGGTCCTGTCACCAGGATCATGCCGTAGGGCTGGTCGATGGCCTCACGGAATGCCCGGAACTGGCTTTCCTCAAATCCAAGCTTGGTCATGTCAAGCTGCAGGCCGCTTTTGTCCAACAGCCGGAGCACCACCTTCTCGCCAAAGAGAGTGGGCATCACGGATACCCGGAATTCCATCTCCCGTCCTCGTGCCTTGAGCTTGATGCGTCCATCCTGAGGCAGTCGGCGTTCAGCAATATCCAGCCGGCTCATGATCTTGAGGCGGGATACCATGGCGTTCTTGAGTTGCAGCGGCGGCCGCATCATCTCGTAGAGCACCCCATCGAGCCGATAACGCACTCTCAGCGACCGTTCATACGGTTCCACATGAATATCGCTCGCCTGCTTTCGAATAGCATCCAGGAGGATGTGATTGACCAGCTTTACCACCGGCGCCTGCTCGGCAGCATCCTCCAGAAACGAGATGTCCATCTCCTGAGAGGAGTCGACCAGATCCACTTCCGCATCGTCTCGCAGGCGGGTGAGCACTTCATCGATGTTTTCATCGCCCGTCTGGTAACGGCCGAGGACTCGCTTGATGATGGCCTCGGAAGCAACATGAACCTGGATATTCTTCCTCGTCAGAAAACGAATATCGTCAATGATAAACAGATTGCCGGGGTCTGCCATGGCGACATTGAGGGTCTGACCCATCAATCCGAAGGGGACTGCCTGGTATTTCTGGGCGATCTCAGGGGGGATGAGGCTGATGATCTCCTTGGGAATCGTCAATCGTGACGGGTTGACGGATGGCACATGGAACTGCCGGGCGAGAAATTCCACCAGCACGTCATCGCTGATGAATCCCAGCTTGATCAAAACGGTCCCGACCCGTTCCCCACCATGCTGTTGTTCTTCCAGGGCACGGGTGAGTTGCTCGGCTTCGATCAAGCCTTCCTGGAGTAACAGTTCCCCCAGTTTTTTGGCCACTCGTCCCACTCTCTCTTCAATAAAGCCTTGACAGCTGGAAAATCCCGGTTAATATGCGCTGCGCTCTCCGCCCGAAGAGCGCCTTATCTTATCAGAACCGGAGGTGGTTGTCATGATTTGTACAACCTTGAAGGCGGGAGCGGACTGCGCCTTCATGACGAAAGCTGGGTGTGGCTACAGCGGCGGTACCTGTCAGCCGGTGGTAGAGCAGTGTGAAGGGTGCCACAAGGTGATGGAGTTGCCCTCTGGGAAGTTCTGCAGCAGTTATCCAAATCCTTTCAGCAAGTGGAGAACCGGTCACTGCAATTTTGCGACCCATTCCAAGTGGGATCAGAGCCAACAGCAAGCCAAGATCAATCCTCTCAAAGCTTCCAAGAGAAGTACCAAACGGAAGTAGGTGCGGCTGGTTTGTGAGAGCAGGCTTCCTGACTGCCAACCAGCGAAGCCATGCTCTCACCCGATCCCGCCGGTTGCGTCTGTTTTTCTCCACCGCGCCTGTCCATGGTGCCCCTGAATCCGTAACAGCCCCCTATTGGTTGATCCAAAGCGTCATGTTCCTGAGTTCGGCAATGGCTTTCTTGGTTACCGAGCCTTTGAGGAAGCCTGTGATGCCAGTGGGCGGGGTGTGACCGAGGACAAGGATGCCGATGCCTTGCCGCCGGCAGTAATCAAGAATCTCGAACGCGGCTTTCCTCTGGCTGGGGATGATGGCGGAGCGGATGCTCCCATCCAGGATTCCTTCCCGCTTTAGATGCTCATAAGACTCCTTGAGGAAGGGTTTCACGGGTCGTCCTTCGGAGGTTGCAAACCATCTTTCAAGCTCGCTGCTGACCGCTGCGGCGTCGCTGCGCAGCGGCTGGGAGATGTTGCGGGCAGCATGAAGAAGGGTCACCGTGGTGTGGGTCCCAGTCAACATGAAGGCCGCGTGATCGGCGGCGCGCAGCGATGCTTCTTCATTGGTAATGCAGATGGCCGCCTGGGAGACGTCGGTCGTGCCCTCGACAAGCCAGAGTGGACTTGTGAGACAATGGCGGAGCAGAGCATCGGTGGGATCATCCTCGAACAGCCCCGCCAGGGTAGTGGTAACCCGTTTCCGGATCAACACCGCATCAGCCTTTTTCCAATCGGCCAGAAGACAGGCGTCTTTGGCTTTGCTCGCCTGCTTCTCGAGAACGTGTTCGTGGATCAAATCGCTTTGAAAGCCTTTTGCCACAAGGACTTTCTTCGCCCCATCGAAAGCGCTTCTGATTGCCTGTTCGCGAGACTTCAGGAGTTCCTGTTTCTTTTTCAGCTGTTCCTGGGAACTGCATTGTTCGCGAAAGGCCGGCGGCAGGGCCTGGGCAAAGTAACAGAGAACCAAGCCGATGCGATCTCGATTGGGGTAGAGCCGTTGCAGGAATTCGATCGGCCTCAGGGCTTCTTCGGTCCCGTCAATGGGAAACAACAGGCATTTGGACAAGGATGTCATAACATCAGTCCTTCTTCAACGCAGGGTATATGGTTTGGACACTTCATGCTGTCTTCCCACTTCCATGGCAATGCCTTCCCAGCAGGGATCGTTCAGCAGTTCCTGCGAGCTCCTGCGCACCAGGTCGGGGTGATTGTTGACTTCGCTCAGGTGGGCGAACAGGACGATCTGCAGGTCGCTGTGATGGAGGCTCTGCAGCAACTGGCACGATTCCGTGTTGGAGAGGTGCCCATGACGGCTGCGGATACGCTGCTTGAGAGGCAGGGGATAGGGGCCGCGGAACAGCAGCTCTGAATCGTGGTTGGCCTCCAGGATCAGGCCGTGACATCCCTGAAGCCGCGTTTTTACCAACTGCGTGGCCACCCCCAGATCGGTACAGATTCCCAGTCGGTGGGCCTTGTCGGCCACGACGAACCCGGTGGGGTCCTTGGCATCATGGGAAATGGAAAAGGGCTTGAGCTCGAGATCGCCCAGAGCAAAAGGCACTCCCGGCTGGAACAGTCTCACCATGGGCAGAGGCCCGATTTCCAGGGGCAGATTATCGAGAGTCCCTTGAGTGAGATAGACGGGCAGGTCGAATCTTCGGCTCAAGGTTCCCAGCCCGCGCACGTGGTCGGTGTGTTCGTGGCTGATGACAATGGCATCGAGCTGGTTCGCAGCGGTGCCCGTCTGCTGGAGCCGCGCGTTCAGCTCTTTGGCGCTCAAGCCTGCATCCACCAGGATTCTGGTCTTAGGCGAACTGACCAGGATTGCATTTCCCTTAGAACCGCTGGCCAGAACTTGAAAGAGGAGCGCCATCAGCTGTCACTCACCCACTATCCCCCGTCAGCCTTTACCCGATGGGGAATGGTAAACTGGTTCTAACCAGCGGCTCAAAAGCCTTGCGGCCTGCCGAGAGGCCTCATGCCCGGGCCGTACTGCGCCAATCCACCGGCACCGGACCAAAAAGCATGAGAGCGACCTGCGAAGGCTGGTACACTTCCTCAAACCACTGCTGCACCTCACGGGCGCTGACTTGGTCGATCTTCTGTTCGACTTCCTCGAATGGAATATAACGCCCGAACAGAAACTCGTTCTTGGCAAGGCGGTTCATCCGCGAATCGGTGCTTTCGGCATTGAGATACATGCTGCCCTTGAGGTACTCCTTGGCCCCCCGGATCTCCGCTTCCGAGATGGGTTCGCGGGCCAGCCTGGCAAGTTCTTCCCGGATGACTTCCAGGGTTTGCTCGACATCTCCGGCCGCAACTCCGGCGTAAATCCCAAACAAGCCGGTATCCTCATGGCTGTTGACGAATGAGTAGATCTGATAAGCCAGGCCGCGTTTTTCCCGGATTTCCTGGAACAGGCGACTGCTCATGCTGCTGCCGAGAATCACATTGAGCAGATGACAGCGGAAGCGATTATCGTCCGTCTGGGCAGGACCGTGCATGCCCATACAGACATGAACCTGTTCAAGTTCCTTGGGGATAACCTGCAGCTGGTAGTGATCCACGGGAGTTGCCCGCTTGAGCGAGTTTTCCGGATGGTTCAGGGTTTCGAGAGTGGGTGCCACCAGCTCGAGAAAATGGTGATGATTGAGATTGCCGGCAGCAGCCACGACGATTCGGTCCGGGTGGAACATGCGAGAGAGATAACGAAAGATACGTTCTCGCGAGATGCCCTCCACGGCTTCGGCCGTCCCGTAGATGGGAACTCCCAGAGGATTGTTCTGCCAGAACATTTCCTGGAAGAGGATGTGCACGTATTCATCCGGGATATCCTCGATCATTCTGATTTCCTGCACAATGACCTGCTGCTCGCGGGCAATTTCCTCGGGGGCAAAGACCGAGTTGAGGAAGATATCGGTGAGGACATCGACCACCAGCGGCAGATGGGGGTACAGGACTTTGGCATGGAAGCAGACATTTTCCTTGGAGGTGAACGCGTTGGCGAAACCGCCGACAGCATCGAGTTCGCGGGCAATATCCTGAGCGCTCCGCTGCTGCGTACCCTTGAACAGCATGTGCTCAATGAAGTGGGTGATCCCGCGTTCTTCCGGTTCTTCATCCCGTGACCCCACATTCACCCAGATGCCCGTTGACACGGAATGAAAGTGTGGAATCCGCTCAGTCAGAACACGGATGCCGTTGCTGAGGACGGTCTTCTGATACAACGTGGGCTCTCTTTCTATTCTCTGCCGCCTTCCGGCTTTTCCATGGCCGCCTTGCGGCTCAAGCGAATGCGTCCGTCCTTGTCGATCTCGATGACCTTAACGAGCACTTCGTCGCCTTCGTTGACCACGTCGGTGACTTTGCGCACCCGTTTGTGATCCAGCTGGGAGATATGAATCAACCCGTCAACATTGGGCAGGATTTCCGCGAAGGCCCCGAAATCGGTGACCCTCACTACCCGTGCCATATAGAGCTGGCCGACTTCCGGTTCCTGGGTGATACTCTTGATCTTGAGGATCGCTTTGTCGCACGCTTCCTGATCCGGGCTCATGACCACCACCCGGCCGGTGTCGTCGATATCGATCTTGGCCCCGGTCTCAGCGACGATGGCACGAATCACCTTGCCCCCCGGTCCAATCACATCGCGAATCTTGTCGGGATTGATCTGCAGGCTGACAACTCGTGGAGCATAGGGGGAAAGTGCGGCGCGCGGCGCGGCGAGGACTTCCTTCATCTTGCCGAGGATGAAAATGCGACCAAGCCGGGCCTGTTCCAGGGCCTTGCGCATGATTTCCCGATCGATTCCCGCGATCTTGATATCCATCTGAAGGGCGGTGATCCCTTTTTCGCTTCCGGTGACCTTGAAGTCCATATCTCCCAGATGATCCTCATCTCCCAGGATATCCGAGAGGATCACAACCTGGTCTCCCTCTTTGATCAGACCCATGGCCACTCCCGCCACGGCATCGGTCAGGGGCACGCCGGCGTCCATGAGTGCCAGGGTGGCACCGCAGACGGTGGCCATGGAGCTAGACCCATTGGATTCCAGTACCTCCGACACGACCCGGATGGTGTAAGGGAATTCACCGTCCCGAGGCAGCACCGTCTTGACCGAACGTTCGGCCAGCGCTCCATGTCCGATATCCCGGCGGGAGGGACCTCGGGGGGGACGCACTTCACCCACCGAGTAGGGAGGGAAATTATAGTGAAGCATGAACGACTTGAAGGTTTCACCGCCGAGCGCCTCGATTTTCTGTTCATCGGAGGAGGAGCCGAGGGTAACGACGGCGAGCACCTGGGTCTCTCCCCGGCGAAACATTGCCGACCCATGGGTGCGAGGCAGAATCCCCACCTCGATGGTGATGGGACGAATCTCATCAAAGCGGCGGCCGTCGATGCGGCGCTGCTCCATGACCATCATGCCGCGGACCGTTTCCTTTTCGAGATCCTCGAGCGCTCCTTCGATTTCCTTGCCGCGTTCCGGAAACTCGCTGGAAAGCTCCTCGATCACTCGCAGCTTGAGTGCTTTCTTCAGATCACGGCGCCGCAGCTTTTCGGGCGTGGCTGCCACCTGGCGCATTTCGTCGGCTGCGGTTTTCTTCACGGCGGCGATCAGCAGCGGATCCTTGACGACTTCCGGCGGGGCTTCCTTGATCGTCCCGATCAGTCGCCGCAGTTCATCCTGCGCATCGAGAATGGGCAGGATGGCGCGATGAGCGGTATCGATGGCTTCCACCAAGTCCTCTTCTGAAACGAAGCGGGCGCCGCCTTCCACCATCACCACGGCGTCGCGGCTGCCTGCCACGACCACATTCATATCGCTCTCTTCCAACTGCTTCAGGCTGGGATTGATAATGAAGTCACCGTTAATGCGCCCTACCCGGACTGCCGCGATAGGGCCCTGGAAGGGGATGGGCGAAATGTGGAGCGCTGCCGAAGCGCCCGTCATGGCAATCACGTCGGGTTCGTTCTCGGTATCCACGGAAAGCACCGTGGCGATGACTTGCGTTTCCAGGGCGTATCCCTTGGGAAAGAGCGGGCGGATGGGACGGTCGATGAGGCGCGAAGTGAGGGTCTCCTTTTCGCTGGGACGACCGATTTCCCGGCGGAAAAAGCCCCCCGGAATACGCCCTGCCGCATAGCTCATCTCATGATAATCCACCATCAGGGGGAGAAAATCGATGCCCTCCCGCCCCCGATCCTCTTTGGTGGCGGCGACCAGCACCATGGTGTCACCGTAGCGCATCATCACTGACCCACTGGCCTGCTGCGCCATATGGCCGCATTCGAGGGTCATCAGGCGTCCACCCACTGCTACTTCTACTGTGTGTTTCATAGGCAATTCCATACACCTCCGGTGTGTCTGTCGAACCCTCAGAGATGGTGGTCCAACAGAGAAAAAGGAACGATTAACGGCGCAGCCCCAGGCGCTCGACGACCGTGTTGTACCGGTCAATACTCTTCTTTTTGAGGTAGTTCAAGAGCTGGCGGCGCTGTCCCACCAGTTTCAAAAGCCCACGACGCGAGTGATGGTCTTTCTGATGGGTCTTAAAATGTTCCGTAAGATAGGTAATCCGCTCGCTCAGGAGCGCAATCTGCACCTCGGGAGAGCCCGTGTCCGAGGGATGGACTTTGAAGTTGTCGATGATGCTCTTTTTCCTGTCAGGGGTCATTACCACGGTTCATCCTCCTTTGTTTTATGACAATAGCGTGTGATCTCTGGTGTCCGCTCCAAAGACGCGCAAATGGCGCTGTTTTTGACCATTCTCACGGGGCCACCACAGGGCCACGAGTTCATTGTTGCCGGCCGCCAGGCGAACGGGGTTGGTTTGCCCGGCAAAGCGCTGTTGGAGCTCACTCTCCAACCCTGGGTCCACTTGCCCATCCTGTAGCCGCTTGACTCTTTCCGGAGCATCGATGCGGATCAACGGCAAATGGCCCAGGGCCTGGTTCATGCTGACGACTCGCTCCTGCCAGCAGGCCTTTTCCCGAGCCTCGCGCAGCCCTTCGAGCGAGACGGCCTGAGCGATCACAAAAGGACCGCTGGCCAGGCGCCGCAGTTGATTCACGTAGGCGCCGCATTGGAGGGTCTTCCCAATATCGGCTGCCAATTGCCGAATGTAGGTGCCCTTGGAACAGTGGACTTCCAGGATGGCCTCCGGCCAGCGATATGCCAGCAGTCCAAGGCTGTGGATGGTCACCTTGCGCCGGGGCCGGGGGATAGCGATCCCCTTGCGGCTCCATGCGTAGAGTCGCTGGCCCCCCACTCTGACAGCTGCGTACCGGGGAACCTGCTGTTCATGGGTGCCGCGAAAGCAGGCAAGACACTCCTCCAGAACCGCTTCGGAAGGGGGAGGGCCATCGTAGACCGCTGCGATGGTGCCCGTCCGATCCAGGGTGTCCGACTCGAATCCGAACCGGATGGTGAACCGGTACCTCTTGTCCTGTTCGAGCAATTGATCGGCGATACGGGTAGCGCGATTCAGGCAGAGTACCAGCACGCCCGTGGCGAACGGATCCAACGTCCCGCAGTGACCGACCCGGTTGAGGCCCAACAATTTTTGAACTTCCTTAACAACGCTGAAAGAGGTGCAGTTCTCCGGTTTATCCAAGACCAGGATGCCGCTCACGGCCGAAAGCGGGGCGGCGGCGGGACACAGGCTGCGGTCCGAAGACGGAGGCGTGCAGTGCAGCATCAGCTCTTCTCCCCCGAATCCGCGAGATAGCTCAGTGCCTCGCTGGTACAACGGGACCGGACCGCCGCCAGAGTCCCTTCGGTTTCAAAAGCGGCCGCATGGCGATGCCCCCCCCCACCCCGTCTCCGGGCGAAGGCGGCCACATCGGTAGTGCCTTTGGAACGCAGGCTGACGTGGATCTTGCCATCGGTTCCTTCGCGGAACAGGATGGCCATCGCCACCGTTCTGACGGAACGCAGGAAATTGATGAAACCCTCCGCGTCGGAAGGGCTCGATCCCGTCTCGGAGAACATTTCCTGACTGATCTCGGCGGTTGCCAGCCGGTCCTCTCCATAAAAGGAAAGCGTCGCAAGAATCCTGGCCAGCAGACGCAGACTCTGTACCGAGGTCGAGTCATAGACCTGCTCCGCAATGAATGCAGGGTGGGCGCCAGCCGCCACCAGGCGAGCGGCGATCTCGAGTACCCGCTGATTGGTGTTGGAAAAGCGAAAAGCTCCCGAATCGGCGAGAATGCCAGTATAGAGGGTCGTGGCCAGGTCACCATCAATGCCAAGGGAGAGCCTGTGACTCAGGTCGTAGAGCATTTCACAGGTGCTGCTCGCTCCGGCGTCGTTCCAGAAGATATTGCCAAAGCCCTCATGGCTGACATGATGATCGATGCCGATCAGGAAAGGAACCTGAGTGATGGCATCCGCGAGCGCCGTTCCGACGCGCCCAAAATCGCCGCAATCCACGAGGATGGCCACTTCGTATCGGGACGGCTGGGAAACCCGATCGCGAATCGTTTCCACCAGGGGGAGGAAGCGGTAGGCCATGGGTACCGGGTCGTTGCAGTAGGCATCGGCCTGTTTGCCCAGTTGGCGCAACATCTTCGTCATGGCCAGGACGGAACCGACAGCGTCGCCATCCGGCCGAATGTGGGTAGCAACCAGAAAGCGCTGGTTGAACTGGATCGCGTGGGCTATTTCCTGAATCATGTCAGTCGTCGGGTTGCTCATCCTGGTGCAAGTCTTTCAGCAAACGTTCGATCTTGTCTCCATAATCGAAGGATGCATCGTAATGGAATGAAAGCTGCGGCACGAACCTCATATGGAGGCGCCCAGCCAGTTCCCGGCGAAGAAATCCGCTCGCCTTATCAAGCCCCGCCGCGGCATTGTCCCTGTCGGAAGCTGCCAGTGACCCCATAACGCAGTAGAACACTCTGGCGTGCTGGAGGTCTCCCGATACCTTAACCCCGGTGATGGTTACCCCCGCGACGCGCGGGTCCTTGACTCGCCGCAGCAGCAGATCGGCAAGTTCCTTCTGGATCAAGTCGGCAATGCGATCGGATCTCTTGCAGGGGCTGATCATCAATTCATTCCCTGGCTGCCGAGAGGGATCAATTCGATTTCATGAGCCACCAGGTCGGCCAGATTGAGAGAATCCATGTACTCGATGAGGTGATCGAGAACGGCGTTCAGCAGTCGGCCGTCGTTCCCGACCACGGCCGCTCCCAAGGTGGCCCGCTGGTGCAGGTCCTGATCCTCGACTTCCGCGATCGCAGCATTGAAGCGATGGCGGCTCTTTTCCACAAGACTCTTGACCACCCGGCGCTTCTCTTTGAGCGACTGGTTGCCATGAAGCCTGAATTGGATGCGTGCGATCCCCACGGTCATGGTTGGCTCTTAGCTCTCAGCTCTTGGTCGTTGGGTGGTGGGTCCCGGTGCCACCCCGGTCAACACATAATCCTCCACGCCCTACTCCTCACGCCTGACCCCTCACCATTTTTTCATTACCCTTCGATTTCCAGCACGGGCTTGATTTCTTTCAGTTCATAGACCTCAAGCAGGTCGTTGATCTTGATGTCGTTGAAGTTCTCAATGGCAATGCCGCACTCAAAGCCCGCTTTGACTTCTTTGACATCGTCTTTAATGCGTCGCAGAGAACCGATTTTACCGTCGTAGAGTACCACTTGATCCCGCAGGACGCGCGCCCGCGCCCCTCTTTCCACACGTCCGTCGAGAACATAGCAGCCGGCAATGGTGCCGACTTTGGGGACATGAAAGGTCTGGCGGACCTCGGCTCGACCGAGCACATTCTCCTGGTAGACGGGTTCGAGCATGCCGACCATGGCGTCCTTGATATCGTTCAGCAGCTGGTAGATGACGTCATAGTAGCGCAGGTCCACCCGCTCCTGTTCGGCCAGTTCCTGAACCTTGGCATCGGCGCGCACATTGAAGCCGATGATGATGGCTTTTGAGGCCGAGGCGAGCATCACGTCCGTTTCGGTAATGGCGCCCGTGGCATTGTGGATCAGATTGATTTTCACTTCCGAGGTGGACAGCTTCAGCAGGGAATCGCTGATTGCCTCCTGCGAACCGTGGACATCGGTTTTCAGGATGATGGGAAGCTCCTTGATTTCACCTTCCTTGATCTGATCGTAGAGGTTTTCCAGGCTCACCTTGGTGGTACGGGACAGTTCCTTCTCGCGGAGCTTCACCAAGCGGTGTTCGGCTACCATTTTCGCCTGTTTGTCGTCGGTGATGACGATGAAATCATCCCCCGCATTGGGCACTCCGGAGAGCCCGAGCACTTTCACGGGCATGGAGGGGCCTGCCACTTGAAGCTTTTGCCCGACATCGCCAAAGATGTTGCGCACGCGCCCCGAGTAGACACCGCAGACATATACGTCGCCGGCCCGCAGAGTCCCTTCCTGAATAAGGATGGTGGCGACGGGGCCACGGCCCTTGTCCAGTTTGGCCTCAATCACGCGGCCTCGAGCCGGCTTGTTGGGGCTGGCCTTCAATTCCATGATCTCCGCCTGGAGCAGGACCAGTTCGAGGAGTTCGTCAATACCCGACCGCTGCTTGGCGGATATCCCGATCATCGCGGTATCGCCCCCCCATTCTTCCGGGATCAGCCCTTGTTCGGCAAGCTCCCGCTTCACCCGGTCAACATTGGCATTGGCTTTGTCGATCTTGTTGATGGCGACGATAATGGGGACCTGTGCGGCTTTGGCGTGGTTGATCGCCTCGATGGTCTGTTGCATTACACCGTCATCCGCTGCCACCACCAGAATGACGATATCGGTCACCTTGGCACCACGCGCCCGCATGGAGGTGAAGGCTTCATGGCCGGGGGTATCGAGGAAGACCACATCGCCATTGGCCAGTCGGACATAATAAGCGCCGATGTGCTGCGTGATCCCGCCCGCTTCCCCCTCGATGACCTTGCTGTCGCGGATTGCGTCGAGCAGTGACGTCTTGCCGTGATCGACGTGGCCCATCACGGTCACTACCGGCGGCCGCAAAACCATATCCTCAGGCCGGTTTTCCTGAATCTGGAGGATTTCCTCCTCCTCGAAACTCACACTTTCGACCTCGAAATCGAATTCCGCCGCCAGGAGGCCCGCTGTGTCAAAGTCCATTGCCTGGTTGATGTTGGCCGGGAGCCCCAGGAGGAGAAGCTTTTTCAAGACCTCGGCCGCTTTCACGCCCATCTGTTTGGCCAGGTTTGCGACGGTTATGGCTTCATCGATTTTGATCCGGCGCTTGCCGACTTTCGGGGCGGCTGGTTCCGCGCGGGCCACGTCCCTCGCGGCAGGGAACCGATCGCGCTCGCGGAGCCGCCCGCGGTCTGCCTGCGCCGCCAGTTCCTTTTTGGAATAGAGGTCCTCGCGCTCGACCACCTCCTTCCGACCGACCGCGCGGCGCTTCCGATCAGCGGCTTCACGATCGAACTCTTCCGGCTTGGCTTTCCTTTTCCGGGCGATTTCCTTGACATCCGGCTCTTCGGCTTTCACCTGCAGCCGTACGGCAATTGGAGGCGGTTCGGGTTCTTCTTCGGCCTCCTCTTCGGGGATGATTTCCGGGAGCCTGATAATTCGCGCCGGCTCCTCCTTGCGGACCTTTTTGCGCCGTCGTTTTTTTCCCTTCTTGGCCTTGCCCTTCTCTCCTTCCTCCTCTTCCTCCTCGGCTCCTTCTTCGGGGGGCAGAGGGACGGGTACGGAAGGAGGCTGCAGGTCGGCAGGAGCGGGAATAGCCGAAGGACCGACAGCTGCGGGAGCGGGAATCGCCTCCGCCGGTGCCATGACACTTACCTGGCTTGCTGCTGCTTGAGGGGGTTCCGCGACCGCTTCGAGGGGGGAGGGCGGCCCGCTCTCGAGAACGGTGGGAGAAGGCGTCTCGTCTTTTACCGGTGCTTCGAATTCGGCAACGGCGGGAGGGGGCTCAACCGGCGGGACCTCCCGCCTGGGAGCACTCTCAGAAATGCCCGACGGCTCGACGGTGACATCACGCTCGGGTGGTGTTTCAGGAACTGGCGAAGGTTCAAGGACCGCTGCTTCAGGAAGGTGCGGGATGGTTCCGCCACCCTCTTGTGGTGTGGGTTGAACGACCTCGACTGCAACGACAGGGCCTTCGGCGGCCTCTTCAAGAGGTACGCCCGTAACCGGTTCTTCTTCCGACGGCCGCTTGCGCCGCCGAATGACGGCTCTGCCGATTCGCGTCTTTTCGACGGTCTCCGCCTTGGCTTCGGCAAATTGCTGTCGTACCTTCTGCACCGTCGATTCAGTCAAGGTGCTCATGTGGTTCTTGACCTGAATCCCCAGCTTAAGAATCCTGTCGATCAGATCCTTGTTGTTCAAGTTCAATTCCTTTGCAAGTTCATGCACCCTCATTCGTGTCATGAAGTCCTCTCCCCTTATCCTTTACTTTCCTTCTTGCCGCGATTCCGTGTCGAGCCTGCCCCCGTAGCATCCCCATGCCGCCTACGGAGATTAACCGGAATCAACGGCCAATGCCTTCTGCTAAGCCCTTCGCTTGGTTCCGGAAAGCCTTCTGGAGCCGCCTCGAGCAGCTCAGGTGAGGCAGGCAGCCTGGGCAGCAGTACCCTCCTCGTCCCGCCATGCGTTGTTCAGGATCGAGCATAAGGGTCGCATCCAATGGGCTCAGAGCGATTCTCAGCAGTGCAAATTTGGCATCCTTCTTGCCGCAAACCAGACACGTACGCAGGGGTATGTGAACATTATGCGCCAATCTCATCTCCCGTAGGGTGCTCTTCTGGCGCTTGATCCTCCATTTTCAGGGCTTCGTGGACTTCTTCCTCCTCACGGACCGGGGGAACTGCTGCTTCTTCAGGGCTTTCAAGGTCGGCAGCATCCTCCGTGGCAGCGAGTCGGGCCGCTTCTGCTACCATGATTTCCAAAGTCGATGGGGAAATGTGGGTCAGTTCTTCCAACTCTGCAAGATTTGCTTCCGCGAATTCGGCCACCGAAGTGAAGCCCGCGTCATAGAGGCGGTCGGCCATCTCTTCGGTGAGGCCGGAAAGACGCAACAGGGACTGATATCCAGCCTGTTTCTGGCGATTGTAGCGCCCCTCGCTTTTGACATCAATCCGCCAGTTGGTGAGCTTCGAGGCGAGACGCACGTTCTGTCCCCGCTTACCGATGGCCAGCGAGAGCTGGTCGTCCGGGACGATCACTTCCATGTTGCGGTTGGACTGGTCGATGATCACCTTGGAGATAATCGCCGGCGCCAGGGCATTGACCACGAATTTGGCTGGGTCCATATTCCAGGGGATGATGTCGATTCTCTCGCCGCGCAGTTCCTGGACCACATTCTGGACGCGGGATCCTTTCATGCCAACACAGGCTCCAACCGGATCAACATCGGGATTCTTGGAGATGACGGCAATCTTTGCACGGGAACCGGGTTCACGGGCAGCATTGATGATGCTGACGACCCCGTCTCCAATTTCCGGCACTTCGAAGAGGAACAGTTTAATGAGGAAATGAGGATGGGTGCGGCTCAGGATCACCTGAGGACCCTTACTGATCTTCTTCACCTCCAAAACGAACGCGCGAATTCGATCACCCTGGCGAAAGATCTCTCTGGGAATCTGCTCCTTGGAGGGTAGCACTGCCTCCGCCTGACCGAGATTGACAATGACTCCCGACTTGTCTGCCCGCTGCACAATGCCGTTTACAATATCCCCTTTGCGCCCTTTAAACTCCTCGTAGATCACCTCCCGCTCAGCATCCTTCATCTTCTGAATGATCACCTGCTTGGCTGATTGGGCGGCAATGCGCCCGAGCGTGTCCGTGTCCATCCGCAGGCCGAGTTCATCGCCCACCTGGGCTTCGGGGTCCATTTGGAGGGCCTCTTCCAGCGAAACCTGCTTTTCCGGGTCGGTCACCTCGACCGCAACTTCCTTGAACAGGAAGGCCTCGAGTTCACCGAACTCTTCATTGAAGGTAACGTCGAGATCGAGCTTCCCCCCGTATTTCTTCTTGATCGCCGATTTGATGGCTTCTTCCAGGGTGTGAATCAAGGTTTGCCGGTCGATGCCTTTCTCGCGACTCACTTGATCGATTAAACGCTTGAGGTCGGCATTCATGGTTCTGGGTCTCCTCGTCCGTGTTGCTGACAGACTCGGTGCAACACAAAAAGCAGCTCGTCCAAAGGTCTATGCCTTGAGCGATTCAAAGTAGCGCAGCCGAGCACGTTCCACCTGGTTGAGCGGGATGTCGAAGGGATGACCGTCACAGTCAACCGTGATCCCTTCCGGTCGGGCGTCGGTCAGCCTGCCTTTGAATTTGCGCCGGTTGTGGACGGACGTACCGGTTCGCACGTCGACGATCCTGCCGATACATTGTTGAAAGTGCTCCCACCTGCGAAGTGGCCGGTTCAGTCCCGGTGACGAGACCTCCAGGTGGTAGGGATTGGCTATAGGGTCGGCAACATCCAGAAGGTCTCCCACTACCCGGCTTATACGGGCACAATCATCCACCGTGATGCCGTCCTCTTGGTCAATGAACAAGCGCAACACCCATCCCTGCGATTCACAACGGTATTCAACCTCGATCAGCTCCATCCCTTCAGCGCCAATAACCGGTTCGACGAGTTGCCAGAGTTGCGCAACGAGCGCGATGGTCTTGTGTGGCTCCTCACTCATGGACACCTTGCTCCGAACCCCTGTCACCAACCACCAAAAACAAAAAAAGTGGGTAACGTACCCACTTCTGTTAGTAGACGCGACGATTATCTAGGCCCGACTTCTTCTGGGTTCTCTTTTAATAAGAGTCTATCTAATAGTCCTGCCATCCACTAATCGAAGTAAGCTCGCCGCTGCCCGACCACTCAGCCAACAGCCACCTCAAAAAGGGAAGCCTTCTTTACAGAAGGAGTATTCTCAGAATTGGAGCGGGCAACGGGATTCGAACCCGCGACCCCAAGCTTGGGAAGCTTGTGCTCTACCACCTGAGCTACACCCGCTCGCAAACCCTCAAGACGGTGGAAGCTTAAAGGACCGGACCGCTGAAGTCAAGTCCAAAGTTCTTCCTGCCGGGCTCATAAACCAAAGGAATATGAAACCTTAGCAGGATCACCGGAATGACTGCATGGCGAACACCAAGTCGACCCACAGCCACCGTTCGGAATTTCGGTAATTCCAGGCCCAGGCTCCCGGCGGCATCGGCAGGGGCAGCGATCCGGCAGGAACTCGGCCGGTCAGATTCGAACGATGCACGAAAAGACCGCGATCCCCAGGACCAGCGTGGCGATTCCCCAGGCCCGCAGCGTGATTTCGTCGGCCTGCTCACACCACCATTGAATGACGTTCCGGATTTGGATAATGGGGCCGAACAGGAAATAGATGCCTTTCGCTACCGCCAGCGAACCCAGGATCAGGAAAAGCGGCACTATTTCCCCCTGCGCGAAAGAAGCGGCGAGAAAAAGCAGGCCGAGCGCCAAAGGCGCTGCCGCCATCAACCTGATGTTGGCTTTTTCGAAACGCCCCGCAAGATAGCTCCTGACCTTTCCGGTATAAAGGATCAGCGCCACGCCGGCCGCCATCCACAGCAGGGAAAAAACCATGATGAGTACTTTCATTGAACCGCCTCCCTCGATTATCGGTTTTCTCGATCATCCAGCCCATCTGCGAAACCCGCTGCCGGAAACTCGAAAGCCTCAATCCGCCGGACGGCGAAAGGGTCTCACCGGGCTGGAAGCCAAAGCCATGGTCAGGCTCTGGTCAATTGTCGGTATTTGATGCGATGTGGCTGATCGGCAGCAGCACCGAGGCGAGCCTTGCGGTCGGCCTCATATTCGGAGTAGTTGCCGTCGAACCAGACGACCGTGCTCTCTCCCTCGAAAGCAAGGATGTGCGTCGCAATGCGGTCGAGAAACCAGCGGTCGTGGCTGATGACCAGGGCGCAGCCGGCAAAATTCTCGAGGGCGTCTTCGAGGGCCCGCATCGTATTCACATCGAGGTCGTTGGTGGGCTCATCGAGCAGGATCACGTTGGCGCCTTCTTTAAGGATTCTGGCCAGGTGTACGCGGTTACGCTCGCCTCCCGAGAGCACGCCGACCTTCTTTTGCTGGTCGGCTCCCGAGAAGTTGAACCGTGCCGCGTAAGCGCGCGAATTCACTGTCCGGCTTCCCAGTTCGATGGTGGGTTTGCCATCCGAAATGGCCTCCCAGATGGTCTTGTCGGGGTCGAGTCGGCCGCGGCTCTGTTCAACATAGGCGAGCTTCACCGTCTCGCCCAGCCTGATGGTTCCCGAATCAGGCTGTTCTTCAGCGGCGATCATCCGAAACAGGGTGGTCTTGCCGGCACCGTTGGGACCTATGATGCCAATGATGCCGCCGGGCGGCAGGGAGAAGGTCATGTTCTCTATCAGGAGCCGATCGCCGCAGGCTTTGCCCACCCGGTCTGCCTCGATCACCACTTTTCCCAGCCGCGGTCCGGGCGGAATATAAATCTCGAGCTCCTGGGCCTGCTTCTCGTGGTCCTTTCGCAGCAATGTCTCGTAAGCGTTGATGCGCGCCTTGGCCTTGGCATGACGTCCCTTGGGCGACATCCTGATCCACTCGAGCTCGCGCTCCAGGGTTTTCTGACGTTCGGTTTCGCTCTTTTCCTCCTGTTGCAAGCGGGTTCGCTTCTGTTCAAGCCAGGAAGAGTAATTGCCTTTCCAGGGAATCCCGTGGCCCCGGTCCAGCTCGAGAATCCAGCCGGCGACGTTATCAAGGAAGTAGCGGTCGTGGGTGACGGCAATCACCGTCCCGGGATAGCGCTGCAGGTGGTGTTCGAGCCAGGCGACCGATTCGGCATCGAGGTGGTTGGTGGGCTCATCCAGGAGCAATATGTCAGGCGCCTGCAACAGAAGGCGGCAGAGCGCCACCCGCCGCTTTTCGCCACCGGAAAGTTGCTTCACGGCGGTATCGCCGGGTGGGCAGCGAAGGGCATCCATGGCCATTTCCAGCCGCGAATCCAGATCCCAGGCATCGAGGGTATCGAGCTTTTCCTGGACTTCCCCCTGGCGCGCGATCAGCCGATCCATCTCGTTGTCAGCCATCGGTTCTGCAAAGGCCTCGTTGATTCGGTTGAATTCGTTCAGCAAATCGACAACGCTTTGAACCCCCTCCTCGACAATTTCGCGCACCGTCTTGGATTCATCCAATACCGGTTCCTGCTCAAGAAAACCGATGGTGTGGCCGGGCGAGAGGACCGTTTCACCGTTGAAGTCCTTGTCCACGCCCGCCAGGATGCGCAGCAGGGAGCTTTTGCCGGAGCCGTTGAGGCCCAGCACGCCGATCTTGGCGCCGTAGAAATAGGAAAGGTAGATATCCTTGAGGATTGGCCGCTTATCGTAATACTTGCTGACGCCGACCATGGAATAGATGACTTTGTTCGGTTCAATGCTCATGCCTTCATAATCCCCTGACAATCCTGTAAAGATGTGGCAGCACCCACCCGCCGTCCCGACTCTGCCCGGTATCCAATGCGCCAAGCCCAATGGATGGTAGCGTAAAAGGTCTTTTTCATCAACTTCCTAAGGTTCTCATGAATGATGGGCATTCTGCCGAAAAGAATCTATAGTGGTCCGCAGTGGTTGGCGCAGATTGTGATAGGGTAAATCGGCGGGAGACAGGGGGGACGGATGTCAGGGAAGCATGTTCTTCACGTCATCGACGCCCTCAACCACGGGGGAGCCCAAAGGTTGCTGGTGCTCCTGGCGGAGGGCATTGATCGGGAACGCTTCGAAATGAGCGTCTGTGTGATTCAACCCGATCTGACTCTAAAACCAACCCTGGAAGAAGCAGCAGTAAGGGTGTTATGCCTCCAGCGGGAACGTCCTTCCATTTTGACCCCGCACCGCTTCCTCGCTTACGTCTATCGCAACATCAGGGACATCCAGGCTTTTTGCCGAATCAACGCCATTGATGTGGTCCATTGTCATCTGTCGGATGCGGAGTTTCTCGGCATCCTGGCAGGACGGCTTGCTTCGGTCGGTGGGCTTCTCACGACAGTCCATTATCCGGCCCTGCTTCCGGAACGCAGCGCTTGGGACCTGCGGAACTGGCTGAGAAGGCTCTGGACGAAGACCATCTACCACCGCTGGACTGACTGGGTGGTGGCAGTATCGGAAGAGACTGCGGCAAAGCTCATCCACGATTTCGGGATCCACGATGACAGAGTGCGCGTAATCCTCAACGGTGTCAACCTGGCAGCCTTCGTTAGGGATAGAACTCGAACTGCAGCCTTGAGGCAGGCCCTGAAGCTTACGGATCGTTATCCAATCCTCGTGAACGTGGCTCGGTTGGCGCCGCCGAAGGGTCAGAAATTTCTGCTGGAGGCCATCAATCTTCTGGTCCCAAAGTTCCCGGAGCTGGTATTGTTGCTGGCAGGAGACGGGGAATCCCGGGGAGCCCTCGAAGAGCAATGCGCACGGCTCGGGCTCGACGCTCACGTATGCATTCTGGGCAGCCGCTCGGATGTGGCGGAGCTCCTTGCCATGAGCGACCTGTTCGTTTTCCCGTCGGTTTCCGAGGGCACATCGCTGGCCCTCCTGGAAGCCATGGCCGCAGAACGCGCGGTGGTGGCGACTGCCATCCCGGGAAACCAAGAAGTAATCCGCCACCAGGAAAATGGCTACCTGGTGGCCCCCGGCCATCCGGAGGAGCTGGCTCACGGCATTTCGTTCCTGCTGGAGCATCCCGATCTTATGCGCACCTATGGTGCAAACGCCCGCCGCTTCGTGCAGGAGCATTTCGATATCAGGCAGACCGTTGCAGACTATGAAGCATTGTGGCGTTCGCCGCGACCCGGACTGAGGCCAAAGGTTGCCAGATCCCTGGGAAAGGAGTAGCAGGCTGATGGCAAGAGTTGCCGTAATCGGGCTCCGTGGCGTCCCGGCCACCTGGGGTGGAGTCGAGCATCAGTGCGAGCAGCTTTATTCACGGCTTGCTGCCAGGGGACACGAGATTACCATCTACGCTCGCAAGAACTACGTGCCTGATGGTGTTGTCTCATACCGAGGGATGAAGGTTCTGCGTCTTCCCACCATCCCTTCCAAGTACACCGAGAACATTGTTCACACCTTCTTGGGATTACTCCATATCGTTATGAAGAAGCCTGATATTCTACATCTTTACGGGCAAGGCCCGTGCCTGCTCGCCCCTATCCCACGGCTGGTGAGGCCTGGAATGCCAATTTTCTTCACGTGTGGCGGCCTGGACTGGCAGAGGAAGAAGTGGCCTCCCTGGGCCGCCCGCATCATCCGCCTTGGCGAAGTCTGCACCGTGGTCTTTCCGTCCTGTCGAATCGTAGTTTCGGAAGCGCTCAAAGATTACTACCGGCATCGCTACGGGGTGAAGACCCACTGCATCTACAACGGGGTCGAACAGGCTCACCTCCGGGCACCCCAGCGAATCAGCCGCTACGGACTTAAGGCCAGGAGCTACTTCCTCTTCGTCGGACGTCTCGTTCCTGAAAAGCGGATTGAAGACCTCATTCGGGCTTATCAAGCCCGGCCATTTGAATCCAGCTTGGTCATCGTGGGAGACAGTGCGGGCTCAGAGGCTTATGTGAAATGGCTGAGAGAACTTGCCGGGGCTGACTCATCAGTCCGTTTTCTGGGCTACCAGTTCGGGGAGATCTTGCAGGAACTCTTTTCCAATGCCCGCTGCTTTGTCACGCCTTCAGAGCTGGAAGGTCTGCCGCTGACCCTTCTCGAAGCCCTCTCGTATGGCCTCATGTGCCTTGTAAGTGATATTGCGCCCCATCAGGAAGTGGTCTCACGGACGGGTGGGCCGACTTTTCCCGTCGGGGCTATCGAGACCCTTGCTGGCTTAATGGAAAGCGTTGAGAAGATGGACGATTCGGAACTCGACCGGTTTGCCCGGACAGCGAGAGCGGCGGTTGTCCGGGAATTCAGCTGGGATATCGCGGCTGAGAAATTAGAGCGCCTCTATCTGGAGAGCCTGGCAGCAAACCCTTAGTCGTCAGTCTCTCGAACACCGCTCCCTTAAGGATGGCCCGCTATCATGACTGCCTCCCGGGAAGAGACTTACAGCCAGATCGGCAAAGCCAGTGTGATTATCGTTTCACTGACTTTCATTGACAAGATCCTGGCCGTGGTCAAAGAGATTGCGATTGCCTCCCGCTTTGGGATTTCACCCTCCCTGGATGTGTTCAATATTGCCTTTGCTTATCCTGGAATTCTGCTGCTGCTCTCTTCGGGCGCCCTCCTCTCAACCTTTGTGCCGCTTTATCTCGAATGGACCCAGCGGTTGCCTCGCGTTGAGGCAAATGCCCGGACACTCGCCCTCTTTTTGTCCTGTGGCATCCTGTTCGCTGCCATCGCTGCGGGCAGCTGTCTGCTGGCACCCTATTTCATGCCGCTGCTCGGGCCAGGATTTGACTCGGAACAACTCCTGCTGGGAATTGAACTCGAACGCTGGCTGGTCCTTCTCATCGTCCTCGATGGGGTGGGCATCATCCTCAACGGACTTCTGTATGCCGACAAGCGGTTCACCGCACTCTATACCGCTCCTCTATTCATCAACTGTGCCGTCATTGGCTTCCTTCTTTTTCAAAGTCAGCTTGGCATTCACACGCTGGTCTGGGGCTTTCTTGCCGGCTCCCTGATGAGGCTGTGCTATCTTATCCTGGTGGTCCGCCTGTCGGGTTTTCGGTTCCTGGCTCGACCCCATTTTGACCGAATCGCTCTCCTTGCCTTTCTCGGGCTGGCTTTTCCCATGCTCGGAAGTGAGCTGATTGCCAACGGCAACATCCTGGTCGACCAAATCATGGCTACCCAGCTTTCGGCCGGATCGGTATCTACGCTCCGATACGCGTATCGCTTGAACGATTTGCCTATCCAGATTGTTGTCATGGCCTTCTCCAAAGCTATCTTTCCCTTTGTCAGCGAACGGGCTCTTGAGAAGGATTTTGCCGGGCTGAGAGATCTTTACCGGAACAGTTTGATCCTTCTTGCCCTTCTCACGCTGCCCATCACCGGCCTGGTGTTCTTGTTTGCGCGGGAGGCGGTGAGCCTCCTGCTGCAACGGGGGGCCTTTGATCAGGAGGCGACGAATCTCACCGCGGCAACTCTCCAGTACTATAGTTGTGGATTATTCTTCTATGGCTATACTTTCGTGAACGGAGTCTTTTTCGTGGCCCTCAAGCAAACCTCCACCCTGTTTCGCATGGGCTGCCTCTCTCTTGTCTTGAATTGTTCCCTGAACATCCTCTTCATGACCTTCATGGGGGTAAGGGGAATTGCCTTTTCAACGACGGTGACCCTTGGGATACTGTCCGCCGGATTTGTTTTCCTGCTCAAGGGGCATCTGCAAGTCGCCAGGGTCGCAAGCTACTTCCGGGAGTTGGGGGGTATTGCCGTGGCGGCGGGCATTGCCTGTGGCCTCGGCTGGTTGTCAAAAAGCAGCGGACAGAGCTATGGCGTTCAGGAATGGGCGAACCTGATCATTGGGGTTATGGTGGTGCTGGTGACGTATCTGCTGAGCCTTCGCCTCGTTGGAGGAAAGGCATGGCTTTCCGGCTTGAGCCTGTTTGTTCCTCAGTGGAGACGGTAGATGGCTGATGACTCTCTCATTCGATCAAGTGCTCGGGTTGCCGGGAAGGATCGTACCTCCGCTGGCCCCATATGGCGGGTGTTGCTGGTGATCCTGCTGCTTTCCCTCGGCTTTTTCCCTTGCTATGCCCAGGAACTGTTGCTCGACAGCGGAGAGCTGAATCGGCACTATATCCTTCAGCTTGCGGGACGTGTGAACCATGAGCGGTTCGATGGTGCCAAGGCAGTGCTGACGCTTTCCCCACCCCCGCCGCTGAGCCTCAACCCTTATCAAATCATCATCGAGGGGTTTCCTCGGAAGAACGCGCGAAACAGCTTCTTCTGGAATTCGCAGGAGAGTTCGATGAGCGCGTTTGTCAACGAGATCGTCTGTGACATCAAGCGCCACTATGCACATCGTCCCGATATTCATTTCTTTTACCTCAGCCCGGTGCTCCTGGAGCAGAGGCTTTTCTTGACGCAACGGGAGGCTGAAAGGAGAGCTCTGGCCGAGGAGCAGGCGCTGCCCACAAAGGTCATGGCCATATCCGGCCGGCTGCGAGTGCAAACCTACGCCAGCAGGATCTCCGGGAGCGTGGTGATGAAGGGGTACGACCCTGTCGAACGGGCCTATGTGGAATACGCTGCCCGCTTTACCGGCAGGATGACCACAGGGCCTCTCCAACCGAGTCAGGAGTTGAAGAAGTGAAGGTCGAAGGCCTCTCCTGGTGCAAGGCCAAGGGATGCTCGCAATGGGTGGTGCCGGCGCGGCATGCCATTCTTCTCCTGCTGCTTCTGCCGGGACTGCTTTGCCCCTCGGGTTGGGCCGCGCTTGTCGGCAACCCTCAGCCTGCCGGGGCAGCACCTGACCCAGCCGTGTTGCCCATGGGTTATGGCGGCGGGGGGCGCTTTACGGCGCTTGCCGTAGATCCGAGGAACCCCGACCTGGTGCTGGCAGGGTCAGATGTGGCGGGGGTGTTCCAAAGCAAAGACGGGGGTAATACCTTCCAACTCAAAGGCAAAGGGCTGGAAGGGTTTGCCGTGGCGGACATGGCCTTTCACCCGGCCCCCCCCGCTCGTCTCTTCCTCCTCACGGGCGATGGTCTTTACCTCAGTGCCGATGACGGGGAAAACTGGCTCAAAAAGAGTGACGTTATCCGCTATCCGGCCAGGTTCTTTGGCAGTCACCTGCTGGTTTTCTGGAAGGATGCCCTGTGGGCTGCGACGGACCACAATGGCGTCTTCCAGCTCCACGACAGGGATTTGGAGCTTTCCATCGAACCGACTTCGGGACTCGAAGGTGCCAAAGTGAACGCGCTGACCTCGTCCCGGGACCATCTCTTTGCCGCTACCTCGAGGGGGGTTTATCGGTACGCTCCGGGTGGCCCGTGGCAGTCCTACAGCCATGGGCTGGAGCCTTCCCACTGCGACATCATGGACATTGCACGCCATGTTTCCGGACACCTCTACCTCCTTGAAAGACACCGCGGAGTCCACGTGCTGGATGAGGAACACCATGTTTGGCGGCGTACGACTCTTCCTCCGGCCGTCACTGCTCATGCCGGCGGCTACAAAGCATTGGCTCCGGACCCTGCGGATCCGCAGCGAATCCTGGTGGCCACCCATCCCGAAAACTGGCCCCATTGCCTCATGCAGACCCGAAACGGAGGCCGATCCTGGAACGCTGTCGGGGTTTTCGAACCTTCTCCCGATGCTCCCGAGCATTGGGCCAGGGGCCTCAATGGTCCGGAACGGATTGTTTTCACGTCTCGTCCGGGCGAAGTTTACCTGGTGGACTGGTGGAATGTCTGGAAGAGTGTGGATGGGGGAGCACAGTGGCGGCAGCTCCATCACGGCCTGCAGAACACGGTTGTCAACGCCATCAGGGTGCATCCGCAGCGCCCGCAGAGGATCTTTCTCTGTACCGCCGACAACGGTGTCATGGCATCCGAAGATGGGGGGCGGCACTGGCAGAGAAAGATGGCGGGTGTTGTGGATGGTCATGCTCAGGGACTCGAGTTCTCCGCCCAGGACCCGCAGAAGATGTTCCTCATCATGAATCCATGGGAGAAGCGGGGACGAGTTCACGTCTACCGGAGCGCTAATGGGAGTGAAAGCTGGCACGACATTGGGTTCCCGGCGCCGTCCACCCCTCTGCCACAGCTTGGTTTTGTTGACGGCGCCGTCACCAACCTTGCGGTGGATCCCACGGATGACCGGACACTCTATGTTGGTACCAATGGCTACGGTGTCTTTAAGACCGTGAACGGGGGCAAAGACTGGGTATCCGCCAACGATGGCCTGGCCACGCCTTTCATCAAGGGGCCGCGCGCGCTCCTGATCCACCCTCGGAAGCCGCAGGTGCTCCTTGCCAGCACCCAGCAGGGTGGGATATACCAGAGCCTGGATGGAGCCAAGACTTGGCATGCTCTAAACACTGGTGGTGCCTTCACCTTTGGGATGGCCTTCGCTCCCCGCAACCCCAGTCGCATTATCGCCGCCTGCGCCGAAAAGCGGCTTCTCGTCAGTGAGGATGAAGGCAACACCTGGCAGACGGTGGATCTTCCGGGAGAACGTCCCCCCTATGTGGCCGCCTATGTCGTTGCCTGGCTCCCGTTGTGCCCGCAAACGATCGTCGTGGGCACTCTTGCTTATGATTATCGAGCTGCAGGAGGACTCTATATCAGTGACGATGCGGGAGCCTCCTTTCGCCAATACCCAATGGATCTGCCCAGGGTGAACGTTCTTGCCCTGGAAGCCTTGCCCGAAGCCGATTGCCGGGTATGGCTCGGCTCCAATGGGATTGGCCTGCATCAGGTGCGGATCATGAGACCAGCAACGGGCAGCATGCCTGAAACAACCGACGAGCGGGGACAATGAAGGTCCTTCTATGCAACAAGTTCTTCTTTTTGAACGGGGGCATTGAAAAGTATCTCTCCGACCTTCTGAGGCAACTGCCGGTGGCCGGACACACCCCCATTCCCTTCAGTGTTCGCTATGCCGGCAGCTGGGAGTCGCCTTACCAACCCTATTTCCTGGACCCACCCACAGTTTCCGGCATGGCCCATTTTAAGGACTTCAAGGCCTCGGACTGCAACTGGTTGCGCCTGGCAGATCGCAGCATCTACTCCGTCGAAGCCCGCTTGCGCCTGTCCCGTCTTCTCGAAAAGGTTGATGGCGTGGACGTCGCCTACTTGCTGAACACCTGCAACTACATGTCCCCCAGTATTATCCATACCCTCCGCCGTCGCGGCATTCCCATGGTGGTGCACGTGGGCGACTATCACCTGATCTGCCCAAACTACCTGCTCCTCCGAAACAGCAAACCTTGCACCCTCTGCGTCAGGGGTGACTACTACCATGGCATGGCGCACCGTTGTGTCAAGAACAGCCTCCCAGCCTCGGCGGTGAGGGTTCTTGGCATGTATGTGCAGAAATGGCTCCGCCTGTATCAGCTGGTGGATGCTTTGGTTGTCCCCTGCCGCTTTATGCGGGAACAGCTGGTTTGCGGAGGGCTGCCGCGTGAGCGCATCCATCTGGTGCCTTATCCCGTTGCCGATACGGCAAGATTTGACGAACCCTGGAGCAAGGAGAATTACATTCTCTTTTTCGGCCGCATTTCCCATGAGAAGGGAATCGACCTGTTGGTGCGGGCTTATCAACGAGCGTCGTTTCCGGCCCGTCTCGTCATCATCGGGAGGAGCTACGATGGAGAAAGGGAACGGTTGGAGCGCCTGGTTGAGCCCGATCAGGCTGATCGGATTCAGTTTCTTGGCTTCAGGCAAGGCGCTGAGCTTTCCCGCTGGATTGGCCGGGCACTCTTCACGGTGGTTCCCAGTCGCTGGTATGACAATGCGCCCCTCAGCATCTACGAGAGCATGCTCCACGAGACTCCGGTGCTGGCAGCGAATATTGGAGGCATCCCGGAGCAGGTGCAGGAAGGTCTAACGGGGCGGCTGTTTGCTCCGGATTCGGTAGAGGCACTGGCAGCCGGGTTGCAGGAGATGCTGGGGGACCGTGAGCGCCTCATTCGAATGGGGCAGGCCGGGCGTCGCTATGTGCTGGAAAACCTTTCGCTCAAAGCCCACACGGAACAACTGCTGGCACTCTTCGGAACGATCCGGGGGAATTCCCGAAGCACCGGGCGGCGGCGTCGGAGCAGCGCCCCCACACTATCACGCCATCGCCGGAAGTGAGCTCCCATGAAGAATCTGCGATTGACTTTTCTCGTCTCTTCTCTCACCATAGGTGGGGCCGAGCAGCTGCTTTTGGATCTGCTCAGAAACATCCACCGAGAGCGTTTCGAGATCCTCATCACCATGCTTCGGGAACCTGGCCTGCTGGGGCAGGAGGTGCTCAGGCTCGGCTACCGCTCGCAATGCCGTATCCTTCAGCGTCGGGTGGATCTTCTGGGCATCCCGAGACTGGCCAGACTCTTCAAACGCGAACAGACCGACCTGTTGTTCCTGATAAACCATCGCAATACGCTTTTTTATGGGGTTCCGGCGGCCAGGCTTGCCGGTGTGCCGGCAATCGTGAACTGGGAGAACGAGACGTTCAAACGCTATTCCTTCAATGCCTTGACCGTTCTCAACCATCGCTTGTTCCATCTGGGAGTGGATGGGGTGGTTGCCGCAGCCCGGGGACATGCTGAATATGTCACGGTGGTTGAACGAATTCCGGCACGGAAGGTGAGGGTGATTTACAATGGGGTGGACCCGGGCCGATTTCAAACCCACCTCTCGAGGGCTGAAGCGAAAAGGAGACTGGGGCTGCCCGAACAATGTCCGGTGGTGAGCATCATCGGCGTTTTGCGACCGGATAAAGCGCATGGAATTTTTCTTCAGGCAGCCGGAAGGGTACTCCGAGAGCTTCCTGACTGCCATTTCCTGGTTGTCGGCGATGGCCCGGAAAGAGCCGCCCTGACGGCGCAGGTACAGCAGGCAGGGATGGCCGGGCGAGTTCACTTCCTGGGATTTCGCCGGGACTTGGCGGAGGTTCTTGCTGCCGTGGAGGTTAATGCTCTTTCCTCCTGGCCCCGGCAGGAAACCCTTTCGGTGGCCGTGATAGAGGCCATGGCAGCGGGCGTGCCTACCGTATCCACCGATGTCGGTTTCATGAGGGAAGTGGTGATCCCGAACGAAACGGGAATGATCGTTCCCGTCGGGGATGCGGAAGCGCTGGCTGCCTGCCTGATTGGTTTGCTGCAGGATGAGGCATTGCGCGGAGCGATGAGCAAGCGTGCGGTGCAGCTGGTCGAAGAGAGGCTCAGCGTGACCCGGATGTGCCAGGAATTCGAGGAGTTTCTTCTCCAAACCTATGTATTCAAACAGCGTTCATCAAACCATTGCCGTGACTCCCGGCGAAGCCTCTCGGAGAGCTCCGGGGAGCGGAAAAGGACCTGACAAGTGGCAGCGGCTTCTGGCGGGACAACTCTCGACAGGATGAGGGTGCTGATTCTCGTGCACTGGCGAGAGGAGGGGAAATGGGATCTGCTCAAATCGCTGGAGGCCAGAGGGATCTCGGTGACCCTCCTGCAGCCGGCCTTTCCATTTCCTCCGCTCAGCCCTCTCAACCGCTTCTGCGCATGGCTTGGCGAGTTTTATCTGCCGCTGCTGGCCATGGGCCGCAGAAGGCAATTTGACATCGTGGTCTCCTGGTCCATGAGGACCGGGGTCTGTTTTGGCCTGCTGAACCGCCTCTATCGCTCTGCCTGGAAAGGCCAACACATCATCCAGGATTTTCACATCAATATGGCTCGGAAGGGATTGGCCTACCAGCAGCGTCTGCAACTCCTCCGAGGGGCCATCAAGGGAATTGACTGCTTTCTTTGCACGTCCACCCAGGAGGCTGATATCTATTCTGAATTCTTCAAGATCCAGCGAGAACACATCTGTTTCTTCCCCTTGGCGCCCCCGCGGCATTTCCTGGGAATCAAACCCCTGCCGCGGGAGGACTATCTCTTTTCGTACGGCAATAGCGACCGCGACTACGAGACGCTGATCCGAGCGGTACGGGGACTGCGAGTTCCGACGGTCATTCTGTCTCAGGCCTATCGGCCTTCTCAGCCGTTGCCGCCCAATGTTTCCCTTATCACGGCCAGATTACCGCTTTCGAGCATGATTCGGTGGAATCTGCAGGCCCGCTGCGTGGTGCTGCCGATCACGGATCGGAGGGTTGCGGCGGGCCAGCTTGCCATGCTCGAGACCATGGCTCTGGGCTCTCCGCTTATCATTTCTCAGAACTGGGCGACTCGAGAATATGCCGTTCCTGGGAGGGATGCTCTGTTCTTCGAACCGGGTGACGTCGATGCGCTCCGAACCGCCATCACTGCCCTCTGGGAGAGCCCCCGGCTTGCCTTGGAGATGGGCGCCAAGGCAAGGCATGTGGCGGGTCTCATGCCCGACATGCAAGTCGCCGCATTCGTTGCGCTGCTCAACGATTCTCGCCGGTTGCATGAACCATTGGGGGCAGAGAGTTGGCCGGTATTTTCAACAGGCCGATAGTTAAAAGCCAAGGAGGAGGGTGCTTCATGATGGTGGGCAGTTTGGCGGTCTTTGCAGGATGGGTGAAGAGCCCGGGAAGGAAATTGCCGGAGTGGCCTGGTGGTCAGCCGTGGGTAAGGTTGCCCAGGCTTTACCGGTTGCTGCTTGGTGCGCTCCTCATGATACCCTGCCTGGCGGCGTGCGCGAGCACCGACAGTTCCCACCAGGACATCAGGCTGCACCTCACGCACCCGGAAGATCTTCAGCGGCTGGCGGATCGAGAAGACTCGCTGGCGCTCACCCCGGAGAAAGTCGCCTTCCGTAACGACTTTCAGACGTTGCAGAATATCCCGGTCCCCAATATTCCGGAATACCGGCTGGGGCCGTCCGATGTGATCGAGGTTGTCTACCATATCCGGTACGGGCGAACCGACGAAGCCTATCAGCTGGAAGTTCAGGACAAGATCAGCATCACCTTCCCCTATCACCCGCAATTCAGCTCCACCGTTCTTATACGAACCGACGGCAAGATCACGGTCCCTCTTATCGGCGACGTGCGGGCCGAGTCCTTGACCCCAACGGAACTGGCAGCCGTGCTGAATCGGGAATACTCGAAATACGTCCGGTCGCCTGGCATTACGGTGGCTCTGGAACAATTCAACATCAAGATCGATGAACTGAAGCGAGCGATCACTACCGCCCCGCGCGGTCAGAGCAAAATCGCCCCCATTGCCCCGGATGGACGCATTTCTTTCCCCATTATCGGCCAGATCATGGCAGAGGGGTTGACCCTTGCGCAACTGGAAGAGATGGTCAATGACCAATACAAGGAATACCTCCGCAACCTGCAGGTCACACTCATCCTGCTCGAAATCCACCATCCGAGGATCTACCTGGTGGGAGAGGTGCAGCGGCCCGGCGCCTATGAAATCACTTCCAGGATCAACCTCCTGGATGCCATTGCCCTGGCGGGGGGATACAAGACCAGCGCCTGCCTGACCGAAGTGGTCGTGCTCAGAAATGATGGTCTGGAAAAACCGCTTGCCTTCAAGGTGGATCTGCAGTCCATGCTGGAGTTTGAGGGGGCATACCTGAACCTTGTGGTCAAACCCGCGGATATCATCTATGTGCCCAAGACTCCCATCGACGCCTTCGACGATGTTGTGGCGAGAATCTTTACCAAGGGACTTTATGCCGTTTTGCCTTTCCAGACGGTCTTCTCCATCAACTATGACATCAACGGTCTGAATGTCCGATAGGGCGATGGAAGCAAGGGGCGAGGGTTTTTCCGGTATCATGCCATAGGCTGCGGCGGAGCGACTCGAGGTCTGAGCGCACCAGCTTTTCGGAGGAGCAACAGATGGAATGCGAGAGAGCAAAAGGGAACGATCGGCCGACCAGGACGACTTTGAACCAGCTGGTCTTTGTGGTGTTCTATCGCGCCAGGCTGATCCTGACGGTCTTCGGTGTGGTCTTCCTCGTGGCGGCTGCCGTGGCAGCCTTCTGGCCATCTTCCTATCGGTCTTCGGCGAAGCTTTCCGTCTCGTTTCCACAACAACTGGACCCGTTACAGCGGGAGGCCTATTTCGACTACAAGAATAGAGTGATACGCTTTCTCCAGGATCAGAAGGAGATCGTTCTTTCCAACCGGGTTCTGAGCATGGCTGTCCAAAAAGTCTACCCCGGCATCAGGCCCGAGGAAATCTCTCGAGCCATTCTCGATCTGAGAAAGAACCTCGAAGTGACCCCGCCGAGTGGAGAAACCTCGGAAGGCTCGAGCGTCTATTATGTCAGCTACACCGGTGCCGATGCCGGCAAAGTTGCCCACATTGCCACGGCCATCACGGATGCCTACATGGCTGTCTATCGGGAATTTACCAAGTCCAAGACGGATTATTCCTACGAGTTTTTCCGACAACATACCCAGATGCTGGCGGACGAAATGGCAGCGAAGGAGAAGATCCTGCGACAGTACGAGGCGGAGAAGGCGGTGGTCCTGGTAGACATTCTCAACCTGGAACCCGGAAAGACCAATTTGGAAGTGGGGCCATATGCTCTGCTGACTCAGTTCACCAGAAAAAGCCATGAATTACAGGAAGAACTGGCAGCCTTGAGAGCTTCGGCGGGTTCCCTCGGCCATGAATTGAAACTCGATAAGATCCCTCTGATTCCGGCCGAAATGGAGGGCCCCGGCCGTGCTGTGACTGCTTTCAAGAATCGCGTCGCCCAGCTTCAGATTCAACTCAACGAGATGCAACCCCAGTTTTCCGCCCAATACGAACCCCTGAGACAGATGAAAGACGAGCTGAACCTCACTGTGCGGTCCCTCAAGGAGGAACTGGAGCGTTCGGTACAGGCTCAGGAACTCGCCGCCCGAACCCTTGAGGCCCGCATTCAGGAACTGGGGAAATTAATCGCGGACCTGGAGGAGAGGATTCGGGCGACGGCGGAGGAGCGGTCCAAATACGAACACCTGAAGCAGGATTTTGCCCTGGCCCGTGACGCCTATGCAACCTCGCGCAACCAGATGGAACAGGCTCGCCTGGCCAATGCGCTCAACCAGGAGAATCAGTACCTGACCATAGTCGAAAAGCCGGAACCAGCCCTCAAGCCGTTCCGGCCAAACCGCCCGCTCATTCTGCTCCTGGGGTTGTTTTCCGGTGTCTTCCTGGCTCTCGGTATGGCCCTGACCGTGGAATACTTCGATCACACGATCAAGAACCCGGAGGATGTGGAGCAATATCTGGGGGCCGACGTGATCTGGTCCGTTTCCCACATTGAGTGAACAGCATGACGGAGCTTTTTTTACTGCTGGCCGGGGCGTCCTTGGTTTATCTTGTCCTGATGGTGTGGCTGACGCTCCGCAAACACTCGGAAGGTGAAGACCTGGTGTCTTCCTCAACCCTGCTGTTTGCTTTGTGGGTAGTCTCCACCGCCTTTTGGGGAGGATATTTCCTGAAGATTCACATCGGCGGGTTGTTCGATATCACCATTGACCGGGTGCTGTTCCTGTTGGTTCTGCTCATCGTGGCTTCCGGCATCGCGTCCGGGCGGGTCTTTCGAAATCGCAATCTGGCCCTTGAAACCACGATGATCCTCTTCTGCCTGGTCTGTTTCGTGTCCATGGTCCTGCATGGGTTTAAGCCCGACAATCCATCCTACCCATCACCCTGGAATCTTTTCATCAATGGTTACCTGTTCCCTTTTGTGGCTTTTGTTTTTGCCAAGAATTATGTCACGGACGAACAGGATATCCGAATAGTGCTGCAGACCTTGTTCATCATGGGGCTTTACCTGGCCGTCATCAGCTTCTTCGAATTCATGGGGTGGCGCCGGCTGGTATATCCCCAATTCATCAATGATCCCGAGATTACGCTTCATCTGGACCGAGCCAGAGGGCCCTTTCTTAATGCCGCCTTCAACGGCGTCGCTCTGATTGTTGGCTTCGTCTCGGGATGCCATCTGCTCGCCACCAGCGCCGCCAGAAGAACAACCTTCGGGCGGTTGGGACCGTTGCTGCTCTTGCCCTTCATTCCGGCCATCTTCTTCACCCAGACTCGTTCCATCTATCTCGGCTTCGCCATTGCGCTGATGATTCTGTTCCTCTTTTACCGCACCGGTATCCCCAAATGGAAAGCCTTCGCACTTCCTCTGGCCTTGCTGCTGGTGGTGCTTCTGAGCAGCACCCCCCGGCTTGCGTCAACAGAAAGGCGCGAGGGTGGGATCCTGCAACTGGAAGAGGTGCTTGTCCGAGCCTCACTCTTCACCCGGTCGCTGGTGATGTTCGAGGAGCAACCGCTGGCGGGCGTTGGGCTGGGACGGTTCATTCCAACCTACATGGAGCAATACCGAGGTCGGGTGGTGGCCATGGTCAGTACTGAAAACCAGGCTCAGCACAATCATCTCCTGGGAATGCTGGTGGAATTGGGCCTCGTGGGCGTGCTGCTTTATCTGGCGATCATCATCCAACTCTTTCGAAGGATCGCCCAAGCTTTTTCGGAGGTGCCGGGGGAGGGTATCACCAACGGCAATCTGCTTGTTGTGATCAGCACGGTGCTGCTGGTACAGCTCTTCTGCAACCAATTCGTGGAACCCTCCTATTGCCTGTTTGTGAACGTGGTCTTCTTCTTCTTCGGAGGGTTGGCGGATGGGCTTTATGATCGTTTTGCCCTGCATGACGCCTGGAAGACGGGAACGTTCAGGGTGCTGGCGGGCAACTCCCGCGGTCAGCACCCTGCCCCCTCTCATGAGCGGTAACCAACCCAGGAAAGGGTTATCATGAACGCAAGCGAATACGAGAAGCCGAAGGAAATCGTCGACCCGGGGAGTCGTTCAGGTCGGGACGGAATGACCCACGGAGGGAAAGAGAAACCCTCATTGCCTGGCGTTGCCATCGGCAGGACGGTCGCATCTCAATCAAATATCATGAGCGAACTTCGCTATGACCTCCACAACATCTGGAGCGCACTCCTGCTCAGAGCCCCTGAACGACCCAAAACCATGTTGTTGTGTGGCGCCAACTACGGTGAAGGAACATCGTTTCTCTCCTATCACCTTGCCCTCCTGCTGAGCCTTGAGTACGGGCTCAAAACCCTCTACGTGGAGACGGATCCCGAGGGACGGAGGCCGTACCGGCCTCTTCCGGGTGAGGAGGGGCGACCTGGTTTTGCCGCCTATTTCAAAGAAAATCAACCGCTTGATTCTCTTATCCGCGAAACCGATACGCCTGGATTCTATCTGCTGCCTGATGCGCCACCGTTCGACCTGGCTGGTATGAGCCACTTCATTTCTGAAAAGGAAGCCATTCGGCAACTCATTGCCTACTGTACCGATCATTTCGATGTGACGGTCTTCGATGGTCAGCCGGTCCATAAATCCCCCCGCGTTATCGGCTTTGCCCGCGCTATCGACCTGGTCCTGTTTGTGTGCCGATACGCCGGCTCCCGTCGAGAAGTGAGCAAGCTGGCCCTGGACAAGCTTCAGCAGGGTGGCGTGAAGATTTCCGGAGTGCTCCTGAACGATCGCCAATATCCGGTGCCGGCTCGGATCTACCGGTATCTCAAGTAGTGCCGTCGCATGACGGTCCTGCGAGGCCATCGCCGGTCTCGGACGGCGCCTGGCACAAAACTGTAAGTCGAGACACCTTTCTGTATCAGCCGCCCCCACGGGAGCTTCATCCCCACGGCTGGCTGCCACAGGCAAGAGCGTCCCGCCGGCAGGGTGTTTGTGGCACTGCCTCAGCGGCTGCATGGAGAATACTTCCCCGTTCCAGCGAACGCTCGAACCTGTCATTATGTCGGGTTTCTTTACAATTATCTGATCGGCGTGAATCCTTGTAACACAACCCTTTAGCCGATGGTTCCCAGGATTTCGTCGGTTTTCTTTACAGTTCTCGGGTACGACCGCGGCCTCCCGGAATGACTCTGCCAGTCTCCGCACTTCTTGATGCCTGTCCAAAATATATTGCATATCAAGATGTTAGCGGGAGGAGGAAAGCGCGAGCGGGCCGATTCCGGATCTCGGGCACTGTTTGTGCAACGGTTTCAAACAACATTCTGGGATCGAAAAGAAAGGAGATTGCACCATGAATCAGTTGATAAACGGTAGAGTCGTGGCTTTCCAGCCGGACTCTTATCTGCGGCGTACCGGGACGTGCCTGCTGATAACTTCTCTGGTGTGGTTGGTTGCCATGCTTGTCGTGCCTCGAACGGCTCAGGCTGAATTCGACGGGGGAGTGGGCATTTTTCTTCCGGTTTCTCCCCTCAGTTCGAACAACCTCAATTACTGGGTTGTTCCCAAAGCCAAGACGGCGCGCTCCTACGGCCTCCAGTTCGTCAATCTCATTGTACAATGGAAGGATATTGAACCCAAAGATGATGGGTTTGCGTTCCAGACGCTGGGCAACTTCATCAAAGCGGTCAAGAAAGAGGGGCTCCAGTGCATTTTGCGGATCTACTTCAACGGAGGATCATGGATCCAGTCTTCACCGAGCTGGCTGTTCGACCAGAAAAAGGCCGCCTATTACCGGGAAGAAGGGTATCGCCAGCCAGTGCCCTGGGATCAGACCTATCTTGAAGAAATCACGGAATTCATGCTGAAATTCGGTCTCTGGTTGAAGGATAATCCCGCTTGTCTGCCGGATGGGTGGCAGATGTCGGTGGGCGGGATCTATGGTGAGGAAGCGATTCTGGGCTATGACTGGCAGGCGGTTTTCAAGAATGACTATGATGCGTTCTATCTCAAGTTGATGGATGCCGAAAAGAAGCATGTCAATGTTCATGCCGCTCTTTCCAATCTGCTGAGCACCATTTCGCCGATCCTCATGGTCAACCACATGTATGACGGCAACCCGGAGATGAATGATCTCCTCATGCAGCATGCCATGAACTTGAAGGTTGGTTGGTTTCAATCAAACAGTTGGTCGGGTGAATTGCTGGATGCCTGGTATGGCCCTTACCTTCTTGAAATGCTTGCCCGACACAAGGACAAGAATGGCAATCGCTTTTTTCTCGAGGATGAATACGGCAGCAAGAGTTCCACGTCCGTTTTGGACAGGCTGATCAAGATCGGCCAGATCGAGTCGCAGTTCGGCATCCGTTTCAAGGCCGTCTCGCTGAGCGTTGATGATCTGAGCGCTGCCAATCGGCCTGCCATTACCAGTCTGGTGTCACGGGTACTGGCTCCCTGAAAGGCAACCCTCTTCTCAGTGGAGGCAGTACGGCGTCAGGACGGCACCTGATTCCTGTGCTTCTGGCAAAACGATCCCGGCCGAGTGACAGTCGCCCACTCAGTCAGGCCCCATTGCCAGGCTACCGTCCTCCAGCACCGCTGCCTTCCCCGGCAACACTGCATACCGGTCGAAGGCTTGAGGAAGGTCTTTGAGGGATTCCACGATCAGCACCAGGGTGCCCGGTTCCGCCCATTTGAAGAGCCTGGCGGCGGTCTCCAGCGGGAGATTGATGCAGCCGTGAGAGCAGTACCCGCTGGTGATATCGCCAGCATGGATCCAGACCCGCTCGTAGATCCTCATGGCAAAGGGCATCCATGCGGGAGAGCCGTAGGCATTGCGATAGCTGGCGGAAACATGGTCTTCATCCTTTTCCTGCACGCGGTATGAGCCAGCTTTGGTCCACCCCGGTTTCTTCCCGATACAGATATGAGTGTCACCCTTCAGGGAACCCCTTTCGTACCAGCCAAGGAATGGAATGTCTTTAACTACCAGGATGAATCTCGCCTCTTCGCCGACGTGCGCGATTCGGCGTGGCATCGGGGTCCAGGTCAGATAGGCAGAGAAATCGTTGGGGACCTTCAGCGGCCTTCGCCGTTCGAGGTCTTTCTTAATGTAGAGGTAGCCTTTGAGGTTGAGCCGGGCAAGAATCTCCTGGCAGGCGCGGGGGCTTAGCTCCGGGTCCTTTTCGGCCCACATCTCCAGTTCCTGGGTGCTGACCGGTCGCATGGTCCAGGAGAGGTCCACACTTTCAGGCTGCGTAGCAACGAGGGTCTGCCGGGGAGCACACCCTGCCATCAGAGTGCAGATCAAACCCACCAGGAGCCATTGCCAGGTGCAAGCGGTGCCTTTCAGGCAGCCGGGCAGGTAAGGGCGCAGTTGTTTTCGCCATCGATCCATCAACTATCTCAGGTGCAGCTCAGATCCATCCCTGGAATTCGCTTGCCGCTCACTTGGGTCGTGAGTGAAGCTGGCTTGCAGCCCTAACGAGATTTTTCCATGCCGTCGACGATGACCCCACCCACAGCGCCGGCGGCTGCGCCGGTCACCGCGCCGACCGCGAGCGAACCGCCCAGCAGGGCCGCCGCGCCAACGCCGGCTGCCGTCCCCAGGGCAGTGCCGCTCAATACCCTCTGCTGAGTCGCCGTCATTCCGGCACAACCGAGGGTTGCTGCCAACAATCCCGCTGCCAATATGAGCTTGAATGATTTCATCGGAAGCCTCATTTCCTTCTCACCATGATTGCTCCAGGTTCAGCCCGGCTGACATTATGCAGCCAGGGCTGCGGTTCCTTTGCCGCTGCCACCGGAACCGCTCGAACCCGCGCCCGGCCGTTGAAATCCCGGCATCCTCGCCACCGGGGGAGAGCGCAGGGTGGAGGGCTGGCCTGGCGGCTTGACTGGCTGCCTCCACCCGCCTTCTCTCCTGGACGGAGCGGGGATGTGGAAAGGGTTTCAAGGGCCTGCTCACCTGACATGGCAAACAACATGCCAGGGTCGGTGAAGGTCCGGCCACCTGCCTGGAAAAAACCCCGGAAGCAAGACGCCTGGCTCTTTTCTGCCGTTGGGGCAGGGACCTGAAGCGGCGGTCGCGGGCCATCACCACCCGCTCTTCCTGGAGCTTGCTGAAGGGAAGGGGAGACGCCCCTGTAGGCTTTTCCCTACAGGCCTGCCATTCATTTCGCGGTGTTAGCAGTTTATCAACCGGGGTAAAGGTCTGCCATCAGCAGAGCGGGCGATCCGGAGCCCCCGTGCCACTATCTTCCTGGCGGAAGGCATCGGGGTTCAGATCGTGCTTGTGCAGCAGCTTGTAGAATTCGGCACGGTAGCGGCCGGCCATTGAAGCCGCCCGCGAGACGTTGCCGGCGGTTGCGGTCAGGAGCTGAAAGAGGTAAGCCCGCTCGAACTCCTCGCGCGCTTCGTTCAGGGGAAGCAGTTGCTGCCGCGCAACCCCGCTTTCTTCTCTTCCCAGAAGCAGATGCGCGGGGGTGATCGTTCCGCCGGCGGAAAGCGCTACCGCTCGCTCCACCACATTGGCCAGTTCCCGGACATTGCCGGGCCACCGGTGAAGCATCAACCGCTGCATGGCCTCGGGGGAGAAGTCTGCAAGGTCTCTGGTCGGGTCTTTGCTGAAGAGACGCAAAAAATGCTGAGTCAGCAGGGGCACGTCTTCCAGCCGTTCGCGCAGGGGGGGCAGGTAAAGGGGAATGACATGAATGCGATAGAACAGGTCTTCGCGGAATTTTCCTTCACCGATGGCCTTCCAGAGGTCCTGGTGGGTGGCGGCGACCAATCGCAAATCGACTTTTACCGGCTTCACCCCGCCAACCGGGTAAAATGCGTATTCTTGAAAGACCCGCAGCAGTTTCACCTGGAGCGCTGGTGAGAGTTCCGCCACTTCATCCAGGAAGAGCGTCCCGCCGTCAGCCTGCTCCAGAAGTCCCTGCTTGGCCCGGATGGCTCCCGTGAAAGCCCCTTTCACATGGCCGAAAAGTTCACTCTCGAGGAGACCTTCGGGGATGGCCCCGCAGTTGATGGCCACGAAGGGCCCCTGTGAGCGCTGGCTGCCGAGGTGGATGGCCTTGGCAATCAATTCCTTGCCCGTCCCGCTTTCGCCATACAGGCACACGGTCGAGTCGGTAGGGGCGATGTGGGCCACCTGGGCGAGGATCTGCTGCATCTTTACACTGGTCCCGACAATACCGTCAACCTGATAGCGCTCCCGGACCAATGACCGGAGCCGCTCGACTTCTACCTTGAGCCGCCTCACCTCCATGGCCTTGCTCAGTCGATAGAGCAGGTCTTTGGCCTCGAACGGCTTGGTGAGGTAGTCGTAAGCGCCCTTCTTGGTCGCTTCCACGGCACCGGCGATGGTCCCGTAGGCAGTGAGGATGATCACCGGCAGGTGGGGCTGGAGGGTCAACAGGCGTTCCAGGAGGGTGATCCCGTCCATCCCTTCCATTTTGAAGTCCACCACGGCGGCATTGAAGATCGTTTCCTGCCCCAGGGCCAAGGCCTCTTCCCCACTGCCCGCCAGGATGACGTCATAGCCCGCCGCCGTCAGGCGGGCCTTCATCAGGGTAAGCAAGCCGCGATCATCGTCGACAACGAGAATCTTTTCTCCTGGCATGTTGTGCCCTATTTGAGGAGTTCCCGCTCCTTCTGCTCGATCTTGAGGTCGATCTCACGGGAACGCTTGATTTGTTTCTTGAGTTCGTTGATGGCCGCATTCTTGGATTTCATTTCGCCCTGCAGGCGCCGCCGCCGGTCCTCGGCAGTGATGTGCTGCTTCATCAGATGGAGCCAGGCCGTCGCCTGAAAAGCCAACGGACTCTCGGGATACCGCTGAACCAGTTCTTCAAAATAGGGCAGCCCTTTGCCCGGTTGATAATATGGGCTCTTGGGATAGGCGTAAATGAAGCCCAGGTTGAACAGGGGTTCCTGGCAAAGGTTCTGCTCGCTGCACTCAGCGAGCGCCTTCTGGTTCTCAGCGAGAAACCCGGCATAGTCTCCCGATGCCATGACCTTCTGGGGCGGAAAGACGGGCTGAGGAGGAGGCATGGGGGGAATGGCCACCGGAGCCCGACTACACCCCCAGCAAAACAGCAGAACCAGGATGGCCCGAAGCAATACCCGCTTCCTTCCCTTCCTCGCCCTCCCCTCATCCCATCTCATCCTCATCCCCTGGCCTCCGTAGCCTCTGCTCCCTCCGTCACCGCCGAAGCCACCGGCAGAGTGACCACAAAATTCGACCCCTGCCCTACCAGACTCTCCACCCGGATGCAACCCTTGTGAGCCTCCACAATATGGCGGGCAATAGCCAGTCCGAGGCCAGTCCCCCGATGGTTTTCGGCCCTGCCCGCAGTGCTCTGATAGAAGCGCTTGAAGACTCTCTCGAGGTCATCTTCAGGGATGCCGGGACCGGTATCGGACACAATGATCTTGACCTGGCTGGCGCCCTGGTCGCGGTTTCGTCGAACCTGAGCCGCCATCACCACGCGCCCCCCCTCCGGGGTGAACTTCAGGGCATTGCTCAAAAGATTGTCAAATACCTGCCGGATTCTTCGTTCATCGAGTTCGAGCAGCGGCAGATCATCGGCAATGTAGGTTTGGAGATCAATATTTTTTTTGGCGGCAACCACCCGCAATTGCTCGATACTCCGGTAGAGCAGGACCGTGGGGTCGCAGGGGGTGAATTCATACTCCATCATCTCGGCTTCCATTTTGGACAGATCCAGAATCGCGCTAATGGCGGTAAAGAGACGTTCGCTGTGGCTGCGCACAACCTCGAGGATCTCCCGCTGAGAATCGCTGAGAGAACCCGGAATGCCTTCCAGCAACAGTGCGGTCCCCTCCCGGATGGCAGTGAGAGGGGTGCGCAGTTCATGGGAGATGTGCGCTGTAAAGTCCGCCTTGAGCCGGTCGAGCTGTTCCAGCTCCTCCGACATCTGGTTGAACGCCTGAATCAGTTCGGCAACCTCCCTGGGGGCATGCGACGTGCGCGAACGGGCAAAATGCCCCCGCCCCATCTGGTGCATCTCCCTGGCAAGCTCCTTCAACGGTCGGCTCACGCCCCGCGCATGCAGGTACGCCAGCAGAAGGGCGCCAGCGATACCGCCGAGCGTCAGCCAGCCCATCACATTGGCAGCGTCAACCGCATGATCACGAGCTGCCGCCGTTTTCTCCTCCATGGTCTGTTCGCGGAGGCGGATCAGGTGGTTGATCCGATCGAACACCGCATCCCCCAAATCCGGCGAAAGCTGCTCGTGGGACTGTTTCTTGGCGATCGCCTGCCTGAATTGTTCCTGGTAGCGGGAATGCAGCTCACGAATCTCGTCAGTCAGCTCCCTTTCCTGCTGGGTATCGATCAGGGCACCCACTCTGGCCAGGCCCTGTTCGAAATCACTGCCGCTCTGGGCAAAACCGTTGTAAAAGGCCCCGTCGCGGGAAACCAGGTACTTTTCTGCATGCCGGATTTCGGCCAGGAAAATTTTCGCAAGCCGTTTTTCCTCGTCGATGCAAGCGCTATCGAGGGCGAGGATGGTGTTATCGAGGCGAATCAGTTTGTGGAGGGCCGAGATGGCGTACAAACCCAGCGCCAGGGCCAGTGCGACCAGCGCGCTTTGAGCCAGGATAACCCGCCAGAAGATCGTCAGACGCATCCGATTTCCCAATTTCGGGTTGATAATTGCTGGCATCGGCTGTTCAACAAACTGTCCTCGATACCCAAAGAAGTCCTTGTGTCTTATGGCCTCGATGGGTTACCAGTAACCGTTGTGTCAGTGGGTGCAACCCATTCACCGGTCATGAAGCCGGGGGGCAGCATAGCATGAGACGAAGCTCAGGCAAAACGCCAATGTCCTGTCCTTGCCACCGGCCACTGCCGATGCCATCCTCGGTTTCGAACCATCGTTGGTCGGAGGGACCTTCATGAAAGCTGCCATGACTGACGTCATCATCGTTGGGGCGGGCGCTATGGGGGCTATCTACGCCGCCCTCCTCCATGACCGGGACCCGCAGGGAGTGTTGTTCCTCGCCGGCGGCGAGCGGGGCGAGCGGCTCCGCCGCAACGGGGTGGTCGTCAACGGTAAGCCTTACCACATTTCCGTATGCCCTCCCGACGCCGTTCCCGCTCCTGCTCACCTGGTGATGATGGCAGTCAAACATCACCATCTCGAACAGGCCATCCGGGACTTGGCGCAGGCGATCGGCACCGACACCACCATTCTCTCGGTGATGAACGGGATTGACAGCGAAGAGCGCCTTGCCCGGTGCTACGGTCCCGAAAAGGTGCTCTATGCCATTGCCGTCGGCATGGATGCCGTGCGAACCGATAATCGGGTGAATTACCGCAACCAGGGGAAGATCGTCTTCGGGCCGGGTCCGAATCCGGTCGATGGGGACCGGGTGAAACGGGTGAAGGAGCTTTTCGACCTTGCCGGGATCGTCTCGGAAGTTTCGGCCGACATGCTGCGCCACCTGTGGTGGAAGTTCATGATCAATGTCGGCATCAACCAGACCTCGGCCGTCCTGCGCGGAAGCTACGGCCTCTTCCAGACTTCCCCGCAGGCGAGAGCGCTCATGGAAGCCGCCATGCGGGAGGTCGTCAACGTTGCCGAAAAAGCGGGGGTGTGGTTGACCGAAGAAGATCTGAGCAACTGGCACAAGGTCCTGTATGCTCTCAACCCGCACGGCAAGACCTCCATGCTCCAGGACGTGGAAGCCCGCCAGAAGACCGAAGTCGAAGTGTTTGCCGGGAGGGTCGTGGAGCTGGGCCGGCGCTTCGGGGTGCCTACTCCGGTTAACGCCAACCTTCTCCTCCAGATCAAAGCCATTGAGGCCTCTTACCTCCATGGTGAAACGGCCGCCAGGGAACGCACGCCATGAGCAGCTTAACCTCAGGATCAGAGATGACAGAATGTTTATCAAGCGCCCTGGATGCTGTCCGCCACTCGTTGCACGATCGCAGTTGCCGGGTTGAGCGCTCGAAAATCGGGCAGTTCTTTACGCCTGCACTGATTGCAGGGTTTATGGCATCATTGTTCGAGGGCGCAAAGGAGCATGTCAGGATTCTCGATGCTGGCGCCGGGGCCGGAGTCCTGTTTGCAGCATGTGTGGAGCGATTCCTTTCGGTCAGGCCACTCCCGCATTCAATTGAAGTGGTTGCATTTGAAAACGATGAGCGCATTATCCCCCATTTGAAAGAAACCGTTCGGCGATGCGAATCGATTTGCCGAAAAAGCGGCGTCTCGTTTCGGGGGGAGACGAGGATGGAAGACTTCATTGCCGCTACGATAGCACAAACGGAAGGGAATCTGTTCACTCGGCAGCGTGCGCAGTTCACTCATGCGATACTAAACCCACCTTATAAAAAGATCGATGGACGATCAATCACCCGCCGTATGCTCGACAGGGCCGGCATTGGAATATCCAATTTGTATGCCGCCTTTGTTTGGTTGGCAACCTTGCTGCTTGAACCCGGCGGTGAATTGGTGGCCATTACGCCGCGAAGTTTCTGTAATGGGCCGTATTTCCGCCCCTTTCGCATTAAGTTCCTCCACTTGATGAGCCTGCGGTACATCCACGTATTCGAGGCACGTAATAAAGCGTTCGGAGATGACGACGTACTCCAGGAGAATGTCATCTATCATGGAGTTCGGGGAGTTCCTAAGCCGGGGCATGTTACCATATCCTCCTCCAATGGCGCGAACTTCGACGAGATAGACCGCAGATCGGTTGCCTATGAAGATGTGATTGCTCCAGACGACCGTGATGCATTCATTCGCCTGATGTTAAACGAGTCTGATGATACCGTCATAGAACAAATGAAAACGTTTAAAACCTCTTTGCTCAAACTTGGGTTAGAGATTTCTACGGGGCGGGTCGTCGATTTCCGAGCACAGAATTATCTTCGCCCTTTTCCCGAAGATAAGACGGCACCACTCGTTTATCCCTGCCACTTTGAAGATGGTTTCATCCATTGGCCTGTTGAATCAGGCAAAAAACCCAATGCAATCTTATCTTCCCCAGATACCAAGGACTTGCTGATCACCTCCGGATACTATGTCCTCACCAAGCGTTTCACGGCGAAGGAAGAGCGACGACGTGTGGTGGCAGCAGTCTATGATCCTCACCTGATTACCGCACCTCTTGTCGGCATTGAGAACCATCTGAATTACTTTCATGCGCGAGGTAAAGGCCTATCGCCAAGTCTCGCAAAGGGCCTGGCCTTGTATCTCAACTCGACCCTTTTCGACCAATATTTCAGGCTGTTCAGTGGGCACACGCAGGTCAACGCAACAGACCTGAGAAAAGTGCGCTACCCCTCACTCGAACAATTGTTGCGATGCGGTTCCCACGTGGAGAATCGAATGCCAGATCAGAAGACAGTGGACATGATTTTGCAGAAGGAATGCCTGAGCGATGGCTAAGAAGGTCAACACGAAAAAGATTGAACGAAAAATCGAGGAAGCACTAAAGGTTTTATACTCGTGAAGGTTCAAAAGCTTCATTTTCAGGCGGAGACGCAGAGGACGCAGAGTCTTATGCCAAGGGCTTCTTCCGGGATCTCCCCGTGAGGCAAAAATGATAACTTCTTAAGCTAAACGAGTATAGAATCACCTGGTTTTCCCAAGCAACAACAGAATGAGAGATCGGCACTGACTCTTCTTGCCTTGTTGGATCTCAAACCTGGCGACGCCTGGGCCAATGCAAGAGATCCGTTGATGGGGATTACCCCGATGATGGACTATTTTGCGCAACACTATGAAAAGCAATATGCGCCGAACACTCGGGAAACGGTTCGGCGTCAGACAGTTCATCAATTCCTGCAAGCAGTATTGGTCGTGGCAAATCCTGATAAACCATCACGCCCCACAAACAGCCCGAAGGCCGTTTACCAGATTGAACCGGCGGCCTTGAAGCTCCTTCGCGAGTTTCGTAAGCCAACTTGGGAAGACCGTGTCCATAAATATCTGCACACCGTCAAGAGCCTCAAGACTCTGTACGCACGTGAGCGGGATAGACGGCGCATACCCGTGGTCCTCGCACAGGGTAAGGAGATCAGACTCTCACCTGGTGGACAGAATGTATTGGTAAAGAGAATCATTGACGATTTTTGCCCACTTTTCACACCAGGTGGTCGTGTAATTTATGTAGGCGATACTCAGACGAAATGGGCCTATTTTGATGTCCATACGCTTCAGGAGTTGGGTGTGGACATAGAAGAACATGGTAAGATGCCCGACGTCGTTATCCATTACACTGAAAAGGGTTGGCTCGTTCTTATCGAGGCGGTCACCAGCCATGGACCCGTTAACCCAAAAAGGCGGCAGGAACTGAAGGAGCTCTTTGGCAGTTCGACGGCTGGCCTCGTGTACGTAACCGCATTTCTTGATCGGCGAACAATGATGAAATATCTGGATGACATTTCCTGGGAAACGGAAGTCTGGATCGCCGACGCCAAGACCCATCTGATCCATTTCAATGGGGACCGCTTTCTTGGTCCACATGAAGACTAGAGATCATGAGAAACAATGAGCCGTGACGACTTTTTTGAGGCCTTAGGGATAGACTCCACGGACAGATTTGCAGTCAAGCGAATCGCCGACACTACCGGCATATCGGTGAGTCGACTCGAGCGCTACAATGACAGCAACACGCTACCATCAGGGCTGGACTTGGATCGCATTTGCGCTGCAGCGGGACTGTCACCGATTGAGTTGATGCTGAAGATGGGAGTGTTAGACCGGCGGGTGCTGAGGGGATTGAAGGCCAAGGCGAGTGAGGTTTTCGAACTGATCCGGGATGCTATCGAAATGCCCATTAACCAGCTGGAACCGCCTGCGGTCGTGTTTCAGACAGACTTGGGACGCCTTCATCAAGGGGACTGTCTGGCTCTCATGCAGCATCTGGAAAGTGACAGCATCGATCTGATCTTTGCCGATCCCCCGTTCAACCTCAAGAAGCTCTATCCTTCCGGAGTCGATGATGATCTGCAAGAATCGAAATATCTCGAGTGGTGTGAATGCTGGGTTGCCGAGTGCGTTAGATTGCTGAAGCCGGGTGGCAGTCTTTTCCTGTGGAATATCCCCAAGTGGAATTCCCACATTTCCGGATACCTTAACGGTCGCCTCACCTTTCGACACTGGATTGCGGTTGACATCAAATACAGCCTCCCCATTCCAGGGCGGCTTTATCCATCCCATTACGCGCTCCTGTATTACTGCAAAGGCGAAAAGCCCAAAACCTTTGTCCCGGATCGGTTACCGATGGAAATCTGTCCTGCCTGCAAGGCAGATTTGCGGGACTACGGCGGATACAAAGACAAGATGAATCCCCTCGGAGTCAATTTGACTGATGTGTGGACGGATATTGCCCCGGTGCGCCATTCCAAATACAAGAAACGCCGAGGATCAAACGAACTTTCCGTCAAGATGATGGATCGCATCATCCAGATGGCTTCAAGAGAAGGAGACACGGTTTTTGACCCCTTCGGTGGTTCGGGAACTACTTACGTAGTGGCTGAGATTAAACGGCGTCGATGGCTTGGAATAGAATTGGGACCGGTAGATAATATTGTAAATCGTTTTGCGGAAATCGATAATGAGGCTGATTTAATTGAAAAAATCCGCCGCAGCTGCAATTGTCTTTTCACCCATGAGACGCTGAGCGCCCGACGCCACTTGGGATTGTGGACCTGTGATTCGGTACGCAAGGCAAGCAGGGACAACAGATAGCTCAGATACGGGAACCAGGAAGGGTCGATAGGCTGGACCATCTTAGCCGTGCTCTATAGTAAGCTAACCCAGCGAAATATAGCCTGGAGAAGCAGCAATGGAAAAATTAGGCCCGCGGATCAGAGTGCGGACGGTCCAACCCCTCGGAGGTTTCACGGTCCTGGTCGTCTTTGAGGATGGCAGCCAGAGGGAGATCGATCTTGAGCCGTATCTCCATGGCCCCATCTTTGAACAGGTCTGCAACAATCCGAGCGTGTTCTCCACCATGAAGATCGAGGGCGGCACGATTGCATGGGACAATGGAGCAGATATAGATCCGGATGTTCTATACTACAAACTGAGGCCTGCCTGGATGGAAGATGCTGAAACGGACCACGCGCAAAGCTCAAACCACCGCTTTGGAATCCATGGGTGAAGTTGACCGCAAGTCATGGGGTTGATGCGGTTTTATCGTGTAAGGAAGAGAGAGTGAAGGAAGACCGTCATGTAAGCGGCAATGGTAGATGCCCAAGTAACCTATACCCTGGAATATGGCGGTAGATTCTGCATCGTGGAAAACGTGCCGGCGCGAGTGTGCCGGGAGACCGGCGAGCAGCACTTCGCCCCTGAGACCGTTGAGCATATTCCGGCGATTATCACGAGCAGGAAGACGCCTGCCCGCGTGATTGAAACTCCGGAGGATGAGTATGCGTGAAGACACTTCATCCCCCCCTTGCCTTCCTCACCTTGTTTCCTTCTGGAGCGAAGGGAACGGGGACCGGGCACGACAGAGTTATGCGATCTCCCCGGTTCCTTATCCTCGATGCTTTGGGAAAATGAGGCTTGATAGACGATGAATCTCTACGATGAATTCTTCGCAGCGATTTCGATATTCAATAAGCTTGGGATCCGCTATGCCATAGTGGGTGGGATTGCGCTGGCATTTCATGGTCGACCGCGGTTTACCAGAGATGTTGATGTCCTGGTGCATCAAAGCGATATGGATCTTTTGAAAATGGCTTTGGGAAGACTGGGCTATGATGAAACGGCTGAGCCTTGGGTCCTGACCAACACAACCCTCACCCTCCGTCGCTTTCTCAAGGTTGAAGGGCAGGACGAACTCATGATCGACGTTTTGCTTGCCAGTGACGATGAACATATTCGGATAATCCAGGATGCCATTCCTGCCGAGTCGGCGGTAGGGCGAGTGCCTGTTGCCGCCCGGCGGGATATCATCTGGATGAAAAGATCCCGAAATTCAGACCAGGATCGTGTCGATATTGCGGAGCTGGAAGAAGATGATGACGATAGAGAAAGCGGTTAGAATCGTCAGTGACCTCTATGACTTCTACCGGAAAATCCCCAAAGTCTCCAGAGAGAGGCCAATGGTAGACAGAAACGGAACGGATCGGCAGGAGCGCCAGCACAGAGGATGCGAGGGCACTCTGGAGTCTTCCGGAAACCCCTCGGCTTCCCGCCGCTGATCCTTTCTTCCCCCGCGTTGCTGGATGGCTTCGGGATGTCACTCGAATACTCAGGGAGAGCTCATATGGGTCAGCAAAACGTCCATCTGTATGTCTTCGATACCCTGTCCGACTGGGAATTTGGCTACGCCGCAGCGGGGATCAACAACCCGGCGTTTCAGGCCCGCCCTGGGCAATACCGGATCCAGACGGTAGCCGTTCGTCGGGAACCGGTCACGACCATGGGCGGGGTGCGGGTGCTGCCGGATCTGGTGTTGAGCACTCTGGAACCCGCGATGAGCGCCATGCTGATTCTGCCGGGAGGAGTGTCGTGGGATCAGGGATTGAACACCGAAGCGGTCGAGAAGGCGCGTGCCTTCCTGGCGGCCGGGGTGCCCGTGGCGGCGATTTGCGGGGCCACCGCCGGGCTTGCCCGCGGCGGGTTGCTGGATGAGCGGCGCCATACGAGCAACGCCGCGGGCTATCTGCAAGGCACCGGCTACCGGGGGGTCTCACTCTATGTCGAGAGTCCGGCCGTAACCGACGGCGAGCTGATCACGGCCAGTGGGGTCGCGCCCCTCGAGTTCGCCTACGAGATCTTCAAACGGCTCGCGCTCTACCCGGCAGCAGTTCTTGAAGCGTGGTACGGTCTCTTCAAAACCGGCGATCCGGCGCACTACGAGGCGCTGCTGAGGTCGGTTGCTCCAGACGCTTAAACAGTGCAAATGGACGCTACTTCTAGTACAGCGCGGCATAAGTCTCAAACCGCTTATGGCACGTGTCCTGCTGTTCCCCTTGCCGTTGCGTTTCATGTTCATTCAACGCAACCTACGGAGAGCTTCGGCCCTAACGCGAGGATGGTAGGTTGCGTTGAGAGGAGCGAAACGCAACATGTGTAATGGTACCGAACTTTCGCCGCGCTGTACTGGATTTGCGTTCCCAAACGGGAGCTTGGGAACGAGCGCACCTGACTATTGCGCCCCAGGGTCGAGCGTCCGTTGTTGGTGGCATGGGCGTCTCGCCCCTGTGCCACAGAATAGGTGAGTGGAAATCTATTCCCCATCGAAAAGGACCATATGAAACACGCTCTAAAAGGCTGTAACGGGTATGGCGTCGCTTGAACGGGAAGTGCGCAGGTTGTTGGGGAAGGCGATCGCCCACCATGACCTCCTCGGGGATGGGGACCGGGTTACGGTGGCGGTTTCGGGAGGCAAGGACAGCGTGCTCCTCCTTTGGCTTCTCCGGGAGCGGCTGTCGCGTATTCCTATCCGCTACGAACTGATCGCCGTGCATGTTGATCCCGGCTTTGACGAAACCTCCGCCGATCAGCTTGAAGCCTTCTTCCTCAAGGAAGGTTTCACTTACCGGATCCTGCGCACGGACCATGGCCCCCGCGCCCACAGTCCGGAAAACCGGGAAAATCCATGCTTCCTCTGCTCCCGCCTCCGACGGACCGCCCTCTTTCGCACGGCACGCGCTCTCGATTGCGGCAAAATCGCGCTGGGGCACAATCAGGATGATCTGATTGAGACCTTTTTCATCAATATCTGCTATGGTGCGCAGACGGCAACCATGCTGCCGAAGCAGCGGTTCTTCGGTGGGGCCGTCACGGTCATCCGCCCCATGGCGCTGATCCCTGCGGAAAGGGCGGAACGCCTCAGCCGGCGGCTTGGTCTGCCCGTTATGGCCAATGCCTGTCCTTCGGCGGGTATGAATAAGCGCCGGGAAATGCGTGAATTGCTGGGGACACTTTTCGCCAAAAACCCCAAGGTGCGAGGCAACATCTACCATGCCATGAGCCACGTCAATCTGGAATATTTGCCGCCCCCGCTGGATGGTCAGCGAGGTCTGCTTTCACTCAAAGACGCTATGCAAATCTTGCCGGACGGACAAAAACCCTATGCAGCCGATGACACCGAAGAAGACCCTCTACCTGATTGATGGCAGTTCGTATCTCTACCGTGCCTTCTATGCCCTGGGGCGCTTCACGAATTCGCGTGGAATGCCCACCCAGGCCATCTATGGTTTCGCGCAGATGCTCACCAAGGTGATGCGCGAAAAGAAGCCGGACTATCTGTGCGTGGTCTTCGATCCGCCGGGCCCGACCCACCGACACGCCATGTACGAGCTTTACAAGGCCACCCGGCAGAAGATGCCGGAAGACCTGGTGGTACAGGTTCCCTACATCAAGGAACTGGTGAGGGTGCATGGCATTGCGCGCGTGGAACGGGAGGGCCATGAGGCAGATGACGTCATTGCCGCCCTCACCCAGGAGGCCGTCGAGCGCTCCCTGGAGGTCGTGATTGTCTCGGGGGATAAGGATCTGCTGCAGCTCGTCAGCGATCCCTGGGTCCGGCAATGGGACCCCCAGAAGGACCGGGTCTTCACCGAGCAGGAGGTTGTCGAAAAATTCGGGGTAACCCCGCGCCAGATAGTGGATTATCTGGCACTGGTGGGGGACAGCTCGGACAATGTGCCCGGCGTCAAGGGAGTGGGCGAAAAGACCGCCAAACAGCTGCTTCAGAACTGGGTGTCACTGGATGAGATCTACCGCCATGTGGAAGAGGTAACCCCAGCCTCGGCGAAGCCCAAACTCCAGGCGGGCCGGGCGTCGGCTTACCTTTCGCGGCAACTGGTGACCCTGAAGACGGATCTGCCGCTCGATACCCAAATCGAAGACCTTAGGCCCGAAGCTCCTCTCAAACCTGACCTGCTCAAGCTCTACCGGGAACTCGAGTTCAAGGGCTTCCTGGAAGCACTCGAACGGGAATGGGGAGCTTCCTCCGAAGAAGCGGTCTCCTCCGATCGGCCCGAGTCCCTGCTCGAACTGACGACCATTCAAGACCGGGATACCTTTGAGGAGTTCCTCCGTCTTCTGAAAGGTCAGCGCGAGTTCGCCCTGCGCCTGCAGACCACGGTCTCGGACCCCATGCGGGCGGAAATAACGGGCTTGGCCGTATGTTTTGAGGATCACGCCGCGTTCTATGTCGATTTATCTCATCCTGAAGAGAACGCTTCGGGCAGCCTCGCCTGTCCCCGGCTCCTGTCGGCCCTGGCACCGGTGCTGGCAGACCCGGAGATTGGCAAGATCGGCCATGACCTCAAAAACGACTGGGTCGTCCTGAAACAGCATGGCCTGCAGCTGGAAGGCATCGCCTTTGACACCATGGTGGCCGGCTACCTGTTGCATCCCGGGCAGCGGGCCAACGATCTTGCCCGCCTGGCCGGGGAGCAGCTGGGAGAGAGTCATAACGTCCTGCCGACATTGGAAACGAAGCGGAGGCAGGTCGCGGCTGCGGCCATGCCCGGGACGGGGACAGCGCCGGCGCGAGCGGCGGAAGTGATCTGGCGCCTGCTTCCCAGCCTCCGTAAACAGCTCCGCGAAGCCGGCCACGAACACCTCTTTGAGTCGCTGGAACGGCCCTTGATCACGATTCTGGCAGACATGGAGGCGCGGGGGATCCTGGTAGCTCCTGCCAGGCTGAAGATGCTGACGGAAGAGCTGCAACATGCCATGGAGCTAAAGGCGGCAACCATCTTCGACCTGGCTAAAGAGGAATTCAACATCCAGTCTCCCAGGCAGCTGGCCTCGATTCTTTTCGAGAAACTGGGCCTGCCGGTGGCGAAGAAGACCAAGAGCGGCCCTTCCACCGATTCGAGTGTCCTGGAAGAGTTGCTGCCGGCCCATCCCATTGTGGAACAGGTCTTAAGCTATCGCACCCTGGCCAAGCTGAAAGGTACCTATGCCGAGGTTCTGCCGCGGCTGATCCACCCTCTGACACGGCGCATCCACACTTCCTTCAATCAGACCGTGACGGCCACCGGTCGGCTGAGCAGCTCCGATCCGAACCTTCAGAACATCCCCATCAGGACCGAGGAAGGACGCAAGATACGGGAAGCCTTCATCCCGTCGCCGGGCCACGTGCTGCTTTCGGCGGATTATTCCCAGATCGAACTGCGGATTCTGGCTCACCTGAGCAGGGATGCGCATCTGCTCGAAGCCTTTCACACCGATGGGGACGTACACCGGCAAACCGCAGCCGAAATGTACAACCTGCCGCAGCATGAGGTGACACCCGAAATGCGCCGGCAGGCCAAAACCATCAACTTTGGCATCATCTACGGCATGGGAGCGTTCGGGCTGGCCCGCCGTCTCGGTATCACCCGACCCATGGCGCAGGCCATGATCGAACGCTATTTCCAACGTTATCAAGGGGTAAAGGCCTATATTGACACCATGGTAGCAGCCGCCCGCCAGGCGGGGTACAGCGAGACCATCCTTGGGCGGAGGCGGCCGATCCCGGAATTGGGCAGCCGCAATCACAACATCCGCCAGCAGGGCGAGCGCCTTGCCATCAACAGTCCGATCCAGGGGTCGGCGGCCGATCTCATCAAGAAGGCCATGATCGAGGTGGCGCAGGCCTTGAAGGAGCAAGGCCTGGCGACGGCAATGCTGTTGCAGGTGCACGATGAATTGGTCTTCGAGGTCCCCGAGGGGGAACTGGAAGTTGCCAGCCGGCTCGTTCGGGAATGCATGGAGCGGGTAGCGGCGCTGGCGGTTCCCCTCAGGGTCGATCTGGGGTGGGGCGATAATTGGGCCGGGGCTCATCCCTGATCGAGACAAGAAAAGCCGCCCCGAGGGAGGGCGGCTTTTCTTGTCTCGATCAGCCTTGGTTGTTGTCGAAGCTTGGTTTTAGGCCTTGTTCTTATCGAGCTCTGCCTTCAGTCTTTCCACTTCCTTCTTATACTTGTCGGCTTCTTCGCGAAGCTGGGTTTCCGTGTTGACAGGGGCTTCCGTCTCGATTTTCCTGGTGAATGGGAGCTTGTCCTTGACTTCGTCATAACCCAGGTAAGCTGCCATGGCGCCGCCGGCCAGAAGCATCAGGGGAATGGCTCCAGCCAGAAGATGCAGAAACGGACCCATAAAAACGAACATGCCAATGATACCCAGGAACGCTGCGCCAATGCCACCCAAGAACACCTTCATAATGCTTCCTCCTTCATCTCATCTGCAATTGGAAGTAACCTACCCCTCACTCATTCAAATGCCCAATGTTCGACCAGACTCAAAACATGAACAACCTTCTCTTCCTAGGGGAAAAAGCCCATATTGCTTAGCATGCCCCATAGGAGATTGCAAGGAAAAATTGACGGAGGAATTGGGTTGAGAAGAGGGCTCAATCCTGCCATACTGCAAGGGCACAACCAACCGCGAAAGCATGCCGTTCCGTCTCGCCTGCCTGGCTGCAGCAAGTTGTTGCTGCGGCGCTTCGCACGATACAATGAGAGGGTTGCGGTAACTATTTTCCAGCGGTGAGGACTACTTTCATGCTCGATCTGCATAATCACTGTCTTCCCGGATTGGATGACGGTTCAGGAAGCTGGGAAGAGAGTCTGGAGATGGCCCGTGTGGCCGTGGCGGACGGGATTCAGGGGGTGGTGTGCACCCCCCATTGGGTTCGCGGGGCTTATGAAAACAACCGCCCGACCATCCTGCGCAAGGTGGCGGAGTTCCAGCACAGGCTGGAGACGCAGGGAATTCCCCTCAAGGTCTTCCCCGGGGCGGAAATCCGCCTGGAGGTTGACCTGCACCGGGACATCGAGACCGGCAACCTCCTGACCATCAACGATACCATGACCGTTGTCCTCATCGAGCTGCCCACGGAAGTGTTGCCGGATAACCTTGAAGATCTCTTCTGGGATCTGCAGATGCGGGGGGTCACGCCCATCATCAGCCACCCGGAGCGCAACCTGGCCCTCCTCAGGAACCCGTCGCGGCTCTTCAAGCTGACCGAAATGGGAGTCCTCAGCCAGGTTACCGGGGCAAGCCTCCTGGGACTTTTCGGCGAACGCGTGCGCCAGTTCACCGTTATGCTCCTCGAACATCGGATGGCCCACATCATTGCTTCCGACGCCCACAGTGCTACCAGTCGCTCCCCCCGCCTCGCCGATGCCTGTGAAGAAGCGGCGAGGATTGTCGGCCGGGAAACGGCGCTGCAGATGGTGCACCACATTCCCTGGCAGATCATCCAGGGACAGCCGGTGCCAGCCTGTGACCCGGTGCCCCTCAAGAGCAGCACTGTCGGGCCCTCCTTTTGGAAGAAGCATTTTTCTTTTTTAAGTCTCGGGCGCAGGCGGCGGGTATGAACGGCCACTTGTGGCAGTCTTGATGCTGGGGAACCGTCCCGGGTGATGGGAAAAGGAGGGAGAACCACATGGTAGAGGAGAATGCGAAACAGCCCACTGCATCGACCCTGACCCTCCCGGAGGAACTCACCCGGGAGCTTGCTGATGCTGCAGAGCGTCTGGGAATGTCATCTTCCGAACTCATCCAGGCCGCTCTGCACGGATTTCTGCACGATCCCCAGGACAATGCCGTGTATCTATCGGCGCCGGTGGATGCCCTGATGAAGGGCTGCTATGAGGAGAATACCACCATTGGCGAACTCAAGCGGCATGGCAACCTCGGGCTGGGTACGTTCAACGATCTGGATGGGGAAATGACGATGCTGGAAGGCATCGTCTACCAGTTGAAGGAAGACGGGTTTGCGCATGAGGTGAGTGACACCGCTCAGACGCCGTTTGCCTGCGTGACGTTCTACCGCCCGACCACGGTGGAAGAAATCGTCCAGGAACTGGATTATGCCGGGTTCAAGAACCTCCTGGATCGACTCATGCCCTCACCGAACGTGTTTGCCGCGCTGCGCATCGATGCTGAATTCAACTCCATCCGCGTCTGGTCGGTTCCCAAACAGGAGGCATGGCAACCCATTGCGGAGGTCAAGCCCAAGGTTTTTGAATACCAGCAGGTGAACGGCACGTTGGCCGGCTTTTTTACTCCCCGCTTCATCAAATCCCTGCTCAATCCCGGCTATCATCTTCACTTTCTCACCGAGGACCGACGCCACGGAGGCCACTTGGACCAATGCCAGGTAAAACGCCTGACCGTCGGCATTCAGCTCATCCCGCGCCTCCAACTCAACCTGCCGATCACCATCGATTACCTGACGGCACGCCTGGGTTGATGGCCGAAAAAGGCCCTGATTATTTCGCGAACGGGTCTGCTCAGTGCTCCGGGCCGACCTGATTCTCGAACCGTGCCTGGCAGCCGTGCAGATATCGGTATGCCGCCCGGGCGGCCTCGGCTGCCTGTTCTTCATAGGTGTACAGCTCGACTGTAACAAATCCATCGTAACCGATTGCGGAAATGGCCTGCAGGACGCGCGGCAGGTCAATGGCGCCGTCGCCGGGAATGAGATGATAGTGTTCGCGTGATGCCGGAATGTCTTCCAAATGGAAGTGATGGATGGTGTGCTGCAGCCGCTTCACGACCTCGGCGGGGTCTTCACCGACGCAGAAGAAATGCCCGATATCACAGTTGAGGCCAAAGACCTCCGGGTCGAGCTCGCGGAAAAGGCTGGTGAACTGGCTGCTGTTTTCGATCAGCAAGCCGGGCTCGGGCTCGATCAGAATGCGAATGCCCTGTTTGCGGGCCGGTTCGGCAACCGCCATGAGTCCTTCCTGAAAGAGGCGCAAGCCTTCCTCCCGCGGCATGCCCAGGAGCGGGCCGCCTGGTTCGGTCGACAGCGTGTGCGCGCCGAGGTCGGCCGCCAGGTCGATGCAGCGCAGGGTGTAGGTGACCCGCCTGGCCCGCTCCGCGGGGTCCGGTTCAATCCAGGTCGGGTGATAGGTGTCCCCGTCGGCATGGTGCATGAAAGCATTGAGGTTGGATATCGCCATCCCCGTATCGTCCAGGGCCTTCCTGATGGCGCTGAGTTGCCTGGCGGTGAGCTGAGTCGGGTAGGCGTGAGGAACGTCGGCCATGATCTCGATTCCCCGGTATCCGGCAGCAGCGACCAGGTGGATGGTATCGGGCAGACTGTGGCGGCGGAAGGCATTGGAACTGAACGCAAATTTCATGGCTACGGCTCCCCCGGCTCACTCATGAGCGGTTTTAGGTAATGGTATGACTGCCGCGCCGCCGCCTCGGGCTCATGCCGGCAGGTGTACAGCTCCACGGTAATGAAACCCTCGTAGGCATGAGCTCTGAGGAGTTCCAAGAGCCTCGGGAAATTCATCTCGCCCTGCCCCGGAATCAGATGATAGTGCTTGCGGTCGCGGATGTCCTCGAGGTGGATATGGAAGATCTTCGGCGATAACGCGGCAATGACGGTTTCCGGGTCTTCACCCAGGACGTGGCTGTGACCCAGATCCAGGTTCGCCCCCAGGCTGGGGGAGGCGATGGCCGCAAGGAGCGCCGCCAGTTCGTCGTAACGCTCCACCAGCAGCCCGGGCTCATACTCGAGGCCAACCCGAACCCCAACCCTTTCAGCATGGGCCAGCACGGTCTCGAGGGAATCCCGGAGCAGTCCCATGGCCTTGTCCGGTTTGATTCCGGGAACCATTCGCCCGGAAGTCAGGCTGACATTCCTGCAGCCCAGGGTGGCGGCAAGATCGAGGCATCGCTTCGAATACTCGATGCGCCATTTCCTTGCCGTCTCATCGGGATTGGCCAGGGAAGGTTCAAACAGCGGCTCCCAGAATCGACGGCCATAGTAGCCTTGGGCGGTATTGGCATTGATGTTGGCCACGGCGAGGCCGCAATCGGCCAGGGCGGTGCTCACTTCCGCCAGTTCGGCATCGCTCAGGGTGCAGGGATAAAGGTGCGGAACGTCGGCAAGCAGTTCCACTCCCTCGTAACCCGCGGCAGCAATCCTCACCACTGCTTCGGCAGCGGGTACCTCGACAAAGGCATTGCTGCTGAACGCAAGCTTCATGGGAGCCTCGACCCGGTCAACGCAAATCCTCTCATCCGACACCCAACCTCCGATTTTCCCCCTTCAAGCTGTGGCATCCGCCACCCGAAATCCGCCATCCGAAATCCGAAATCAGACCCTTCCTCCTCGGTAGCCGATCCGCTCAAGGGGCAGCGGCTGGCAGTGGGAGGGAAGACTGCCGGTCTCGATGACCAGATCGATGGTGATCCCGCCACGGGCACTCCACAAGCCGGTGACACGAAGGTATTTCGGTTCCACAGCCTCCTGCAGACGGCCATGGATGTAGACGGTGCAATCCTCATTGAAAATGCCGAGATTCCGAAAGCTTTCCAGGAAGAGCTTGAAGGACTTGGTCTCGACCAGCTTCCGAGCGGGAACATAGTCGATGATCAGGGTGGCGAAGTCCGGCTGGCCGGTGATGGGACAAAGGGTGGTGAGCTCGGGTGCCGTCAGGCGGATCACGTACTCGACGGTCGGATTCTGATTTGGAAAGGTATCGAGGAAAGCTTCTTCCGGACGGGCCGGAATATCAACGATTTTACCCAGTTGTGTTAATTCATTGTATGGCCCGGCACTCATGGCTTGCTCCATCTTGCTGCCGTTAATGGTGAATTGCCTCTCCCTGGAACCTGGCGTCCGCCTGTGCCATGACTGATACCTCAATCCCCCGCAAGCTTCAATCGTCTCTTGCAAGTTTTATGGAATGAGCAAGACGGAGTAATCGGCCAACCGCATTATTCCTTTGGTGAAACATACCGCGATGTGGTAAAAAACCTCGATAGAGAATCGTGCCCTTTCGTCCCAGGATTTGGTTTGTTACTACAATGCGCATTGGCCATTGATCGTCGGTTTGACGTTCCCGCCGGGAAGCCGGTCTCGGCAAGGGGCCCGATGGAGCCTTGGAGAGTGGCGATCGGCAGGCTTCACGATCAGTCCCGGTTGCAGGTTTCAGACCCCGGACAGGGAGCAGGCGGCGGTTGCCAGGCGCACAGGAAGTGAGGCAGAGTGCTTTCCCATGATATTCATTCCCAAAGACCAGAAGTTTTTCGATCATTTTGAGGAACTGGCAGACGCCATCGAAAAAGGCAGCCGTCTTTTCCTCGATATCCTCAACAACTTTGAACATTCAGAAGCGAAGCTTTCAACCCTCAAGGAAATCGAACACGAGGCGGATCGAATCACGCACATCGTTTTCGCCAAGTTGCACAAAACCTTCATCACCCCCCTGGACCGGGAAGACATTCACGCTCTGGCCAACAAGATGGACAGCATTCTCGATATCATCGAGGGCGCTGCCGTGAGAATGTACCTCTACGCCATGAAGAGGCCCAGCAAGGAACTGATTGAATTGGCGCTCATTCTCGATAACGCCATAGGCGTGGTAAAGAGGGTTGTCTACGCGCTGCGCCATCGCAAGAATTCCAACATCATCATCGATGCCTGTGTGGAAATTCACTCCATCGAAAACCAGGGCGACTACCTGCTCCACCAATGTATCGCCAGACTTTTCCAGAATGAAAAGGACCCCTTCGAACTGATCAAGACCAAGGAGATCTATGAACTGGTGGAGGAAGCCATTGATACCTGTGAAGATGTCACCAACATCGTGGAAGGAATCGTCCTGAAAAATGGATAGTCATTCCTTACTGCTCACCGTCCTCATCATTCTCATTGCCCTGGGATTCGATTTCATCAACGGTTTTCATGATTCGGCCAACTCCATTGCGACCGTTGTCTCCACGCGGGTGCTTCCACCCCGCTATGCGGTCATGTGGGCGGCAGGCTTCAACTTTGCGGCCATCCTCCTGGGAGGGGCACATGTGGCAATGACGGTCGGGACCGGTATCATTGATCCCGGGGTCGTAGAAAATGTGCTCATTCTCTCCGCTCTTCTGGGAGCGATTATCTGGAATCTCATCACCTGGTGGTTTGGGTTGCCGAGCAGTTCCTCGCACGCGCTCATCGGTGGTCTCCTCGGGGCGGGCCTGGTCAAGGGTGGAGCCAGTGCCCTCGTCTGGAAAGGCATCATTAAAACCGCCGCCTTCATTGTGCTTTCGCCCACCATTGGCCTGCTTCTCGGGCTGTTCCTGATGATCGTGGTGCTGAACCTGAGCAGGAACAGCACCGTCAGCCAGGCGGACCGGGTATTCCGCCGGTTACAGCTCTTTTCCGCCGCCGTTTACAGCCTTGGGCACGGCATGAACGACGCCCAGAAAACCATGGGGATCATTGCGGTGGTCCTCTTCAGCGGCGGCTATCTTGGCTCCACCTTTTATATCCCGTGGTGGGTGGTGGTCTCGTGTTATCTCTTCATTGCCCTTGGAACCATGATGGGCGGGTGGCGGATCGTCAAGACTCTGGGAACCAAGATTACCAAGCTGCAGCCCATCGGCGGCTTTTGCGCGGAGACGGCGGCGGCCGTTTCGATCATCGGCGCTTCCTTTGGGGGCATTCCGGTCAGCACCACCCACACCATCACCGGCGCGGTGATGGGAGTGGGGGCCACCAAGAGGCTCACCGCCGTCCGCTGGGGGGTGGCAACCTCCATCATCTGGGCATGGATCCTGACCATTCCCATCACGGCCGCCATCTCCGCGGGACTCTTCCTGCTTATCAGGTTCATCTTTCCGGGGGAATCACTGTGACGGTTGGCCGGATACTTTCCGGCCGGGGAGCCAGAGGCAGCACAAGAGGCTGATGAACGAGGCCGCCAGGGCGGTCCAGAAGACCATCGCCACTCCCGCCGCCACCGCCTCATGCAGCACCTTCTGTACCGTCGGCGCCAGGCTTGCCTGGATTTCCGGCTGGAACATGCTCTCGAAGTTGGCGAGCAGGTTCCGGACCGTCTCAGGATCAATGTCCGCCGATGCAGCCGCGTGCCGCGGGATCTCCAGACTCCTGGCCAGGCAGGCGGTGGCAAGACTCCCGGCAAGTCCGATCCCGATGGTTCCCCCGAGCGTTCGCGCAAACTGCTGAGAGGCGGTGGCAATGCCCAGATGGGCTTCGTCGAGGCTGTTTTGGACGATCAGCAGGGTTGCCACCGACACAATCCCTACTCCGATACCGGCCAGCCCCAGTGTTGCCGAGAACAGCGCGAGCGGGGTCGCGGGCGAAAAGGTCAACGCCAGCCCGGAACTGCCGATCAGCAGCAGTGACCCGATGATCCCATAGGGTCGCTCCCGTTCCCGCGTGACCGATTGTCCGCAGAGCAGGGCTCCCACTGACCAACCGAGACTGAGCGGCACCATCGCCACTCCCAGCTCGGCCGGGCCTCGGCCCAACACTCCCTGGATGAAGAGGGGGCTGTAGGCGGAGAGGGAGAAGATGGCCGCGCAGGCGAAAAAGGCCGAGCCGTTGCCGGCACTGAATTCCAGGTTCCGGAAAAAGCTCAGGGCCAGAATCGGTTCCCTGGCCCGTTTCTCTGCCACACAGAAACCGATGGTGCTGCCGACCGCCATCAGCACCAGCCCCATGATCTCCCAGGACCACCAGGGATGCGAGCGGCCTCCCACCAGGAACACGGTGAGCAGCGACAATACGGCGAGCGAAAGGGTCAGGGCGCCCAGGATATCCAAAGAAGGGTCGGGACGTTTGACGCGGGCTTCCTCCAGGTAGAGGAGAATGGCGAGCAGGGCGGCACATCCGAGGGGCAGATTCAGGTAGAAGATCCAGCGCCACGACAGCACACTCACGATGAACCCGCCCAGAACCGGCCCGAGGATACTCGCTACCCCCCAGACAAAACTGATCAGCCCCATCATCTTGGCGCGCTTTTCCGGCGCTGCGAGGTCCGCCACCACGATATAGGCCAGCGCAAAGGTTCCCCCCGCCCCGAGGCCCTGGATGGCTCGGGAAATGATGAGCTGCGTCATGTTCTGGGCCATGCCCCCCAGCAGGGAACTGACCACAAACGTGGTGATGGCGATGAGGTAGAGGCGCTTGCTGCTGTAGAGGTCGCAAAGCTTGCCGAAAATGGGAAGGGCGATGGCCCGGACCAAGAGGTAGGAGGAAAAAACCCAGCTGTAGAGGTGCAGACCGCCGAGATCGGCAATGATGGTGGGCATGGCCGCCCCGACCACCAGCGCATCCATGGCGCCCAGGAAAAGGGCCAGAAGGGCCGCCGCAACGACCAGAAGCTTGCCCTTGCCGTGGTCGCGCAGGGTTGCCGGCGGTGGCGCGCGCTCTGGCCCTGGCATTTCGTCCAAGCAGGTCTCTCCACCTTCCGTAGAAAAAGGGCCGGGCAGGCGACAATCAATCCGCCGCCTGCCCGGCCGTGGCAATCCCCTGAAACCAAATCGATTCAGGTCAGGGGGCTACTTCTTCTTCCTGCTGAACACGTTGCCGAACAGATGCTGGACGGCACTGAAGCCCATTTTGCGGCGCAGCATGCCGAGCTGATCCTGGAGCGGCAGTTTCTTGGGGCAAACATCTTCGCAACCCAGGAGGCCCAGGCAGCCGAAGATGCCGTCATCCGTCCCCACCACCTCGAAGTACTCATCCTGCGTTCTCTGGTCACGGGGATCCAGCATGAACCGGGCGATCCGGTTGAAGGCCGTCGCTCCCATGAACTTGTCCGGGATCATATTGGCCTTACCGCAGGCGGCCACGCAACAGCCACACTCGATGCAGCGTTCGAGTTCGTAGATCTCGTCGGCCAGGGCATTGTCCATCCGCTCTTCCGGAACCGACGGGTCAAGCACCTTGTCGGAGTGAATCCAGGACTCGACCTTGGTGTTCATTTCCCGGAACCAGGTGCCGGTATCCACCGAAAGATCCCCGATCAGCTTGAAGACCGGCATCGGCAGCAGCGTGATCTCATCCGGCAGCTTTTTGGTCTTGGTATGGCAGGCCAGGTCCGGACGCCCGTTGATCAACATGGCGCACTGACCGCAGATCCCGGCGCGGCACATGAAGTCAAATACCAGACTGGGATCTTGCTCCTCCCGGATCCGGTTGAGAGCGATGAACAGCGTCATGGCCTCGGTTTCCTCAAGCCGGAAGGTCTCCATGTGAGGAACGGAAGCAGGATCCACGGGATTGTACCTGAATATATTAAACTTTAATTGTCTTCCCATTTAGAACACCTCTCAATCTCCGGTTTATCCGGTTACTTTTTCCCGGTAATTTCAGGATCCTCAGACTCGATGCGCTTGTCTTCACCATAGCCGCGATATCCGGGAGGCAGTTCCCACACCTTCGACGGCTTTTCGTATTCCAGCGTGGGCAGGGTATCGTCCATGTTCTTCCAGTAGGCCAGGGTCCGCTTGAGCCAATCGCGATCGTTTCTTTCTGGATAGTCTTCACGGGCATGGGCCCCGCGGCTCTCGGTGCGCGGGAGTGCGGCATACGCGGTGCAGAGGGCCAGGCGAACTTGACCGGGCAGCTTCAAGGCAAAGGCAAGCTCAGGACTGCCGCCGATGCCGTTGGTTTTTATGCCGATGTTCTTGGAACGATCGTAGACTTCCTGCAAGCCTTCGACGGCCTTGGTCAGATCTGCAGCATTGCGGAAAATCCCTACCAAATCGTACGTGAGGTCCTGCATCCTGTTCCGCAACTCATAAGCGTTCTCTTTGCCGTTGCTGGCCTTCATGGCAGCGACCCGCTCTTCCTGCTTCTTGGCTTCAGCGTCGATCACGGCGGTGTTGAGCTTGACCGAATAGCCTTCAAGGAATTCGCAGATCTTCTTGCCGACGATCCGGCCGGCGACCACCGTTTCGGCGAGGGAGTTGCCGCCCAGGCGGTTGAACCCGTGCATATCCCAACAGGCCGCTTCGCCTGCGGAAAACAGGCCCTTCAGCCCGTAAGCGGCGCCGTCCTTGTTGGTTCGCACGCCACCCATGCTGTAATGGTGAGCCGGCCGAACGGGGATCAACTGGGTGATCGGATCGCGATCCAGGAACTCATTACAGATTTCCTCGACGTCACGAAGCTTGGTCTTGATGTGCTTGGCGCCCAGATGACGAATATCGAGCCAGAGGTGATCACCGTAAGGGCTCTTCACCCCTTTGCCCTGGCGAATGTGGTGGGTCATCCAGCGGGACACGACGTCGCGGGATGCCAGTTCCTGCTTACCGGGTTCATAGATGTGCATGAACCGCTCTTCGTTGACATCGAGCAAGGTGCCGCCGTCACCACGGCAACCTTCGGTCACCAGAATGTTCGTGGGCACGATCCCGGTCGGATGGAACTGGACCGCTTCCGGATTGCCCACCGGGACCAAGCCGGTGTCGAGCGCAATGACAGCGCCAGTGCCGTCGCAGATCACGGCGTTGGTGGTTTCACGGAAGAGCCGACCGTAGCCGCCGGTAGCGATCAGCGTGGCCTTGGCAATGTAGGCGCGCAGGTTGCCGGTCTTGAGGTCCCTTGCGACCACGCCCATGCAGGACTCGCCGTCATGGATCAGAGACAGAACGTCCATCCGATCATGCACCGGCACTCCATATTTAGTGGCCTGGTAGTCCATGGTGTAGAGCAGGGTATGACCCGTCCCGTCCGAGGTGTAGCAGGTCCGCCACTTGGCGGTGCCGCCGAAGTCACGGGCGGTGATCAACCCCTCGTTCTCTTTCTTTTCCACCTTTTCGAATTCCTGGCCGCCTTTGTAGTAGGTGCTCTTGCCGGGCACCACGCGGTTCCAGGGAACACCCCAGGCACACATCTCGCGAACGGCCAGGGGAGCCGTTTCGGCAAACAGGCGGGCGACCTCCTGGTCGCAGCCCCAGTCCGAACCCTTGACGGTATCAGCAAAGTGGACGTCCGGGTTGTCCCCTTCGCCCTTGGCGGCGTTGCCGAGCGAGGCCTGCATGCCACCCTGGGCCGCCGAAGAGTGCGACCGCTTGGCATGGACGAGGCTCAGAGCAATAACCTTATATCCCTGGGCCGCGGCTTCGATGGCCACCCGCTCTCCAGCCAAGCCCGCCCCGACGCATAATACATCACAATAAAACGTATCCAATTTGCGCTCCTTACTTGTGTGGAATGTCTGGGTTTAGCATGAAGGTCTGCTCGGGAGTTACAATGAAGTAGAACATAATCAATGTAATCAAACCGATCCCAATCATTACCAGCGACAGCTTGTTCTCGAGGCCATGGAAATACTCGCGATTCGCCCGCTTGATCCAACCCCATTTGACCCCGATCCGATAAATCCCGATGCCCACGTGGAATTCGATGCAGGGCAGGAGGAGGAGGTAGAGCAGCAGCCACCAGCCGGTTTGAATGCGCGCGGCACTCTTGGCCGCCGTGATCGGCAGGGTGGTCAGCACTGCGTAAATGTGGATGCTTGCCAGCACCAGGATAATGAAGGCTGTCGCGGCCTGCACGGTCCACAGCCACGTGTCCATGTGGTTGAACCGCTTGGTATGGGTCCACATGGCCTTCTGTTCTTCCGCCCGGAAGGGGAACTTGCGGGCCGCCATCAAAAAGTGGAGCAGGATGACCAGAAAAATAGCCGGACCGCCGATTTGAGCCATATAAGTGGCCTCAAAGAAATAGGCGATGAAGTTCATTACCCGCCCGCCACCGAAATCCAGGTTGACACTGGCAACCAGGATCATGTGCATCCACATGAACAACACCAGCGCTACCCCGGTGGCCATCTGCAGGAAATCATACACGGCATCGTTTCGTACAGGTTCCTTCGCTTGAACTACAGTCTGGGTGTACATTGTTCCTCCTCTAGTCTACAGAATAACCGTTCCGCAACCCGCTCTGAAATGCGCTTTCTGTGAGAATCAGACCACCTCCTATGCCAAATGGTTTTTACCTTCGGGCTCTCCTGAGCCGCCTGAAACAATCCCTTGTAACGTTATTTGTTTCACAAAATCTCCGACTTCTGCCTCACCCCCCAATTGCCGAAATCATGGACTTTTCATAATGAGTGCCTCAGGTTGGTAGGGACTCTCCTCTTCCGACTACGGGATCTTAGGATACTTCATCCCAAACGTAAAGTACTTTTTTCACATTCATGGGGCTTGGTGGCGATGCTCGCGGGAGGGTCGTGAGGAAGCTGCCAGAAGGTTCTGCACGTTTCCCAGGAGCAGCGCTTCCTGCTCGCCTTCGGACAGTCCCAGTTTCAGGATTTTCCGGCATTCCTGCACCGGATCGCCGAAGGGAAAGTCCGACCCGAACATGATCCGGCCGCTCCCATAGCGTTCCACATAGGTCCTGATCACGGCGGGCGAAACCAGTGAGGTGTCGGTGTAGATATTGGGCCGCTCCCAGATGTCATGCCGGCAAAAGGCTTCGAAGCCGCCGTTGAGAAGACCGCAGTGAGGAATGATGATCCTCAGGTCGGGAGCGAGGGTATCGATGAAATGTAGGGTGTGAGACCATTCCTCTTCGAGGCAGACGGGCAGGTTGCGCTGCCGGATGGCCTCGATAGCCCGTTGGCAGCGGGGGTCATCATAGTGATAGCGGGGCTCGTCGCCATGCCGGTGCCACTTGATCCCGCAGTGAGCCGGCGTCAGCTGATCCACCGCAAAATCATTCCAGATGAAGAAAAAGGGGAATACCGCAAGGCCGTATCCTTCCAGGGTGAGGAGGTATTCATTGGCCTTCCGCCGGCCCTCCCGCCACGGAGGTGAGTCCTCGAACGCAGGATCGTAGCGGTCATAGATCTCAAGGACCGGCGGAAACACGACCACCCCGAGGATATCGCTGCCCTGCACCGCCGCGTAGTAATCCTCGATGCCCTGGGGTGGATACCGTTCCTGCCTGCCACAATGAGCGTGGGCGTCAATCACGGCGCATCGCATGGGTCATCCTTGGAGAGGAATCACCGGTCACGCCTCCGGCCGGGAAAATCCGCTTCGAAATGGTTGCCGGAGGCCGCCCCAAAATGTCATAAAAAGCTTCTTGCGTCCCGCTCTGAAGGAGGAGAACATGCCGTCCACCGTTGCCGTCTCATCGAACCCGGGAGGGAGTTACGGGAGCGATGCCTTCCTGAATCCCTGGAACTGGATTGCGTTCATTTTCGCGATCCAGCTTGCTGGAGCGCTCGCTGCCATGTCCCTGTTTGCCCTCAACTTCAGCAGCTTGGTACTGCCCGTGGGCCTGCTGGCGGTCGGTGTTGTCAGCGCCCTCTTGTTCCGGTGGTTTGACCGCGATGATGGTCTGGGATGGTGGAAATGGTGGATTCCCCTGGTCATCTATGCCCTGGTGGTCTTCTTCTTATCCAACCGCTCCTACCCCGAAGCACGCCTGACAATGGACACCAAAATCTTCCATCCCCTCATCTATTTGACCCTGGGCGTGCTGCTGGCCATTGCCTGGCATCCGTTCCTGAAACAAATCGGGATGCGCGGGTTCGTATACTGCGTGCAACTCACCGGAACCGCCTACGCCGCCTCCGACGAGTTCCATCAGGCCTTCGTGCCCGGCCGGGAGCCGGCCTTCAGCGATGTCCTCATCGACTCCGCAGGGGTCGCCCTGGGATTGGGACTGTTCCTGCTGGCCCGCTTCCTCGCCCGACCTCTATTAGCAGAAAGCGACCGCAGCGTCAAAGCATCTTCCCTGGAGATCTGATCCTCAGCGGTAGCTGAAGGGAAAGATGCGATCTTTCAGGCTTTGAACGGCCGCCAGGACCTCCTGCCAGGAGTTGCACGCGAGAAGCTCCCGGAAATGCTCCCGCCGGAGCAGCGATTGCCTCAGCTCGGCGAGAACCTGGCGCGTCTTTGCCGCGAGCTGCGGGTCCTTCTCGAGGCCATTCTGCCACAGGTTCGCCAGGGGAAGCAGCGCCATCGGCCTGGCCGAGATTCCCAGGGATAAGGCCAATTCCACCGCCTGGGTCCATATCATCTTCCGGAACTGCTGATCCTCCGTGAAGCGGCCGACGTTGTTCAACCACAACTGCCAGGGATGCCCGGCCAGCTGCTCGAAGGCTTTCCTGAGACACCACTGCCGGTAGCCCTCGGGAGACTCGCCGCTATCCGCCACAAAGCGTGCCAGTGCTGCATGGTGATAGCGGTTCAGGCGGGAAAAGCAGGTTTCCGAGCATTGTTCGAGGGGCTGGCCAAGGTACTCGGCCAACGCCTCCTTTGCCTGCTCCCTGCGGCCGGCCTCCAGCCGGGCGTAACAACGGTAGCAGCACTGTCGTCGCCAGTCGTCCCGGTACGCCTCCATCCGGCCGCTGCCAAAGGCCTCCTGCGCCAGGTCCGTGTAGTGTTCCAGTTCCTCGATATGCGCCGGGCCGCAAAAACCGTAATTCTGGGCGATGGTTCCATAGAGCTTCCCGAGAGAAGGGGAAAGGGCCCCGGCCCGGTAGCGCTGCTTGACGTGCAACAGGTCCCGCAGAGCTCCGACCATCTCCGTCACTTCACCTGGCAGCTCGGGCTGAAAATGATAGCAACCATGATGCTCATGGACAAACTTGCGGTTCAGGTGGTCGGCTTCCAGTTCGAGCCCTTGTCCCAGGGCGGTGACGGGCTCGATCAGCCTGGTGCTCACGCCCGCCCACCGTGCCGCGGTTTCTGCCCGGCCCTGGCGACTGGCGGTGGTGAGCTGCAGCTGGGCAAGGCGAAACGCCGCCAGGGGGTTCTCTCTGGCAAGGAGTTCGGCTTGCTCTTCGGAAAAAGGCGCGAGATGCAGTCGGAGTCGTTCGGCGGAACCGTCGGGCTGGTCAGCGGCGCGCTCCAGGTTGTCCAGAAATTGGCCCAAGAGCACCTTTTCCCGGGCAACCAGCGCCATCTGCCGCGCGTAGGCGGCACCGAAGCCGGGCCACTGCAGGGTGGCGTCGCTCAACAACAGGGCATTGGCAGCGAGTCGTTCCGGATGATTCAGGAGGTGCAGATCATTCACCAGGTCACGCCCCCGTCCGGGGCGATAGGTCTCCCACAGGAAAACGGCCTCCGGCAGGGTTGCCGCCTCCAGCCGGGCGATGCCGCCGGAGATCTCCCCGGGCGCTTCAGGTGATGCGGCTCGAGGATAGAGCAACCCCGTCAGACCCTCGGCGACGGCTGCCGCGATCTTTGGGGCGAGTCCCCCGATTGCGCCCAGGCGGCCTTCCTCATCGATCCGGCCGCTCGCCAGCAGTCCCTGAGGCATCACGCCGGACCAGAGTCCCCGCACGGCCAGAAAGCAGGGCAATCCCAGCGACGGTCCGTAAACCAAGGCGCGATCAAGGCGAGGCAGCAGCGGCCAGAAGAAGAATGACGCCGCCCGCTGGCCGGTCAGCAGCCTGGAAACGATCGCCAGGCTCGCTCGGGCTTCCCGGTCCGCCACCGTGTCCCACCAGCGAGGAACGGCCGGGACAGGGCGGCACGGCTCTTCCGTCTCAACCCCTGCCAGCACGTAGCCGATCATCCCCCGCGCCGCATTGGCCAGCGCCACGGGGAACAGGCCCCACCGCATGGTGAAGAGCTTCTTCCACGGGAGCGGGATGCCAAGCTCATCGAGGTCGACGACGGTGGGAAGCCATTCCGTCACCCAGGGGGGAGCGGCCGCCGGGTTGGAAAGGGTGGCGGCAATCACGGCCTGCGGCAGCAGGTGGCAGCGGGCGGGCGGCACCAGCCTCCGGAGCTTCCCGAAGGCCTCGGCAAAGCTCTCCCGTTCGTCGTGCCACACCACCTCATGAGGCCGAAGGAGGTCCCGGAACCGTTCCTCGAGACGTCCCCAGTGAGCCCACGCCAACAGTTCGGAAAGCGACCAGGACTGCGGAATCATCGGGTCAGGACCAGCAGATGGAGACGGCAGTGAGGGTGCAGGGCGGCTTCGACCTGAGGGAAAAACGCCAGGAAATGGCCCTGCTGAACATCCAGCATGGTTTCCTCCGCCTGGCGCAACTCGCCGTCGGGCAGTTCCAGGCGGGCGGTCAGCTCTCCCTCCTGCAACAGTTTTCCAAACAGCTGTCCCCCTGCCAGCAGACCTTCCCCATGGTCGCGCCACACGGACAGGACGGCCAGGCCGGGAGCGAAGCTCACCGCCGAGCCCTCGGGCCCCATGGTCAACACATTGACCGGCACCACCCGCTGTCGGGTCGAAGCGGCAAGAGGCACTTCGTCGTCGGGAAACCGGGCGAGAGCCAGGGTCTCGAGCAGCGGCAGGTCGTTTCCCGGCCAGACGATTCGTGGATTGCCGGTTCTTATCAGGTCGAGGAGGATCGGTTCGTCGGGAAAGGCCTCTGCCAGGGCTTCAACCAGGCCGGGCCGGGAGAGCGCCATGAGTTCGGACACCGCCCTGATCGCGAAGAAGGCCCCCACCTCGAGTTCGAGTCTCCGGAAAGCCGTGATCGGATTGTGTTCTGCGAACGGGAGAAGCTCCTTCGCTGCCAGCTCGATCACCGCTTGCAGGGTCGCGGTCGGTACTGTGGCAATGAGGCGATCCAGGTAGCTGGCCCGCAGGGTATAGGTGTTCCAGGTTTCGGCAAAAAGGTCGTCGGTGAGCAGGAGGTCGCCGGGGCCCATGAGGCGCGGATCGTCGTAAACCTGGGCGACGCTCAGCCCGTCTCCGAAGCCCGTGGCGCGCTTCGTAATCAGGACCAGCGGCGGATGGTGGAAGAGCCTTTTCGGTCCCCAGCCGGCCAGATCCGCCCGCAACGACCGGACCTGGCCTTCGTTGAGGGCGGACGCAGGTTCCTTGGCCCATTCCTGCGGCAACCGCCGTGCCAGCGACAGTTCCGCCGAAAGCTCGGCACCGCCTCGCCGAAGGTCCCGGCAGAAGGGGCAGACTTCGAGGTGTTCCACCAGGTTCCGGTCAGGGTTCTCCACCAGGACCAATTCGTCCGGGGGGCAGCCGCGCACCTGGCGAGCGATCTGCCAGGCCAGCCGCATCTCCCAGGAATCATGTTTCGACATGCTCAGCATCCTTCCCAACCATACCGTCCCATTTCCTCAAGCCGCCTTCCGGCCCTGACCCGTCATTCCCATTCGGTCTAAATCCAACTCCGGCATTCCTCGCTGAGTCCAAGAGACTGTCCAAAGACAAACGTTACTCTTAATCCCAAGGGTGGGCTGTGCCCACCTGCTGCGCCGTCGGTGGGCACAGCCCACCCTCCAAAAACCGCACACTTGTTTCTGGACGATCACAAAGCCCAGGTACGTCATTCCCGCAGGTTTCCGGCGGGAATCCAAAGGCAAAGTCCGGAGACCCCCTTGGTGCCGCGAGCGCAAGCCATTGAACCCCCCATCCACCGGTTCCTTCAGTGATTGTCCCTCACGGCAGCAGCCTCACAGGCTTCGACCACATGCCCCACGAAGGCCTCAAAGAGCCTCTCGTCGAGATCGGGTGGAGAAAGCCCCGGCCAGAGCAGACAGAAGTCCCGCAGCCCATCAAGCGCCGAACGGTATACATAATCCGCCCCGGCGGCGCCCCTGTATCCCATCTCGGCGGCAGCCTGAGCCAGCGTCAGCTCCCGGCCCTGAATCAGGGTGAAGACCGTGCGCTGTTTTTGCGACCAGCTTGCCGCCAGCTGCCGGGCCAGCTCGTCCAGCTGGAGCCGAACCCAGGACCTTTCTCCCTCCTGCCCGCCATCGTGCTCCGGCATCACCCGGTCGTCCGGATCGGTGCCGGCGCTGCCCTCCTCGAGAGATACCACGGCTACCGGCGTGAATCCGGGATAGTGGGACACAATGAAGCGAACGAGCTCCCGGACCGGGAGGTAGCATGGCTTTCCCAGGTGCCGACCGGCCTCTTCCCAGAACAGCCGCGACAGGGCAAGGAGTGACGGTCGCCGGTCGAGTTCCTGGAGGCTGACGAGCCTCAACGGGGACTCCCACTCACCGTACCTGGCCACCCCCGACAGTCCCGCAGCCTCCCAGGGAGCGGCATCCGGCTCGAAACTGAAGAAGGCGCCCCGCCTGGTGGCGCGGTACGCCACCGCCGCCTCTTCCTGGAGGATCCGGCGCAGGCGCCGGTAGAGAGCTCGACCGGGATCCCTCGCATAAGTCCTGGCCTTCTCCTTCAGCTCAGTCAGGAATTCCTGGGCAATTTTCAGCATCAGCAGGCGGCCGCCGCGGGCGGCGAGGGACGCCCGGTGGTGCTTCCGGTACCAGCCAGGGGGCCGGGATCGGAGAAAAATCCAGAGGTCGTCGGCCAGCCCCTGGAGGCAGTCCTCTCTTTCGTCCGGCGGCAGCTTCCAGGGATTTGCGCAGGGAAGCAGCTCAGCAGGAAGCGAAAGCCGCAGGGCCTGCCGGAAGATGAACTGCGCCGCCGCTGCCAGAGCGGGACGGCAGTCGGGAGAAGCCAGCCAGTCGGTCCACTCGTGCTGCGCGGCCATCAGGAGCAGCACTCCAGGCAGGTTTCCGGAACCCGGCCCATGAAAAACAGCCCTTCGACGAACGCCGGGTCGCGGGGGAGGTTGAAGGCACAGTTCTCGACCAGGTAGGAATTCCGATCCATCACCGTGCCGGTCATCTCGAGCACGCAGCCCTTCCGGATGCAGCGGTGCACCCCCCGGTTCTTGGAGGAACAGGGGCAGACCTGGTGGCCGAGGTCCCCCAGGACTTTAAGGACAAAGATGGGATGCGTCCTGCAGAGCTTGCGCAGGGTTTGCGGGAACGTACCCGTTGCCGTTCGCAAGTCTTTGTCCCGAGCGCCTCGGAAGAACATCCGCGCCTGCCAGAAGCGGGGTGCCAGCCGCTTGAGGTCGGCTCCCAGCACCGACAAGTCCGGCATGGGATGAGCGACCGGCCTCGGTGGCGTCTCCCAGATTTCGGTCAGTCTTGGCTTAGCGTTAGCCATCGGGTGACAACTGCTGATGTGATTGATTACCTATTCCGTAAAGAACGACTCCAGTCCGTGAGTGTCCCTGCGCAACTTGGGCGCGATCCTCCAGGCACGTGAGCAACATCAGGCACGTGAGCAACATCAGGCACGTGAGCAACATCAGGCACGTGAGCAACATCAGGCACGTGAGGATCATCAGGTGCGCGAGCAGCATTCCCCTGTGTCCACTGACCTGGCCCACCGCGGCATAAGTCATGACGCGCCTGGAACAGGTGTACGGCTGTTTTCCTTGCCGTTGCTTTTCATATTCATTCAACGCAACGGCTACCACGGCCAAGGCGACCATCGGCCCAAGCGCGAGGATGGTAGGTTGCGTTGAGAGGAGCGAAACGCAACATGTGTGAGCGTGCCGAACTTTCGCCCAGCTTTACCAGACCGTCATTCCGGCATGCTTCCGGCTGGAATCCGGCATGCTTGTCTCTGGTTACTGCCCTTCCACCCACTCATAACGGTATGCCCGTCCTGCGGGCCTCGGCCACCAGGCCTTCACTGACCATCTCGGCGAAGACCGGATTGAGCTCCCGGTTGAAAATCCCGGTGGCCTCTTCGATGGTGCGCAGAGCGTGCCACGTGTGCTCTTCCGGCAGCCCGACGATGAGGATATCGATGTCCGAAGCGCCATCGAAATACCCCGGCCGCAGAATGGAACCGAACAGGATCACCTCCCTGGCCCCCAGTTTCCGCAGTGCCTCCCCCGCCGGGCGCACCCGTTCGAGCAGCTCCAGCCGCTCCCGCTCGAACGCCGCCGCCCGCTGCTCATACATCCGCTGGAGGCCGGCGCGGTATTCGCTCAGATTCTTAGTTTCCGCCATCATTCGACTCCAGGTAAGCGAGGAATCGGGCCAGGTCCTCTCTCACCACGCTCCAGGTTTCGCCCAGGACTTCCATGAGTCCAAAAATCCTCCCGGGATCGATGTGATGGGTGTAGAGATGACGGAATAGGTGGCGAAAACTGCGATACTGATCGAGCATTTTATAGCTCGCTTCGGAGATGACCGGCGGCCTCAACCCCGGCCGTTCCACACTCACCGCCATGAGCAACTCCCGGTGCCATTCGGCAGGATGGCTGCGCGCTCCGTCAACCTCCCGCACAATGACTTCGAAAAGCCGCTCCAGGCCGGTGTAGAAGCTGTGCAGACAGGTCGCCAGACTGTCGGCCAGGATGTCCTCCGCCCCGGCGCCCAGCAACTCGATCCGTCGTGCAAAGCGTTTCAGGCAGACGGCAACCAACTGATCCAACTCGATCATTTCCCGGTTGATGAGTGCCGGCAGAAGGCTCGATTGCATCGCAAAATGTCCTCGCTAGCCTCGATTCACATCGGCTTGAGATGGGGGAATTTGTGCCACCAGGAACCACTATGGTGACACACCGTAAGCATACCGATGTCAATCTTCGATTTCGACAATCTTGTATGAATCTCTACCAACCGGTTCCACACGAACCCTCGCCGTGACCGTCTTTCTTTTCTTGCCAAGCACCTTTTCCGTCAGAGAGTCGGGGATAAGCTCTCTCCCTCGACCTTCCGCCTTTCGATTGCCCAGGACAGCAACGACCGTCTGGTCGTTAGGTCTCCAGCTGATACTTGCCGCTTCCCACGTTTCATACTCAACAACCCTTGTTTGGTTGGAGGCGTCATGCTTTTCCGCTTCAGGCGGAAGCGGCTCGACATGAAGAGTCGTGCTCATCTCCGGCGAGGCAGCGGAAGCTCGTTTCGCTCGAAGCTCTTCAAACAGGCCAGTTTCTTCCACTGAAGCTTCTCTCAACGCTGCCCATCCAAATGGTCTGAGTCCCACGTTCGTCGGAGGCTTTTCGGATTCGGCTGCAAGCCAGAGCGTGCTGGCATTGGCTGAATATTTTGGCCTTTGGTTTCCACCCTGCATGATTTTGATGTCACGATGGCCCTGAATGGTTACGCACTCTGCACCTGAATGTCTGCCCAAGCGAATGAGACGTTCGTTAGCCTGCCTCTGCAATTTAGGCTGCCCCGTGCCGATTTCCAACAGTTCTGGCATCTCACGTTCCCATTCCGCGGTATAGAATGACTCGCTGCTGGCCAGAACGGAGGTGAGCGTCAGGGGCCGTTTGATACCAGCTTCTTTCTCAGGTTCGAAGACTGATATCCACCCTTCAAAAAGTGCACCCGGTTCAATCACCTCGAGAATCTGATAGGGGCCTCGGGCCTCGAAGTTGCTCCGTTTCTTTTTCCGGTTCACGGCATAGACAATGCGCGTGCTAACGGGACCCAACGGGAGGAAATCCGATACTTTCAGCATCCTAAACGGATCGGTATCGAAACTTCCGCCATCGAGCAAGCTTTTCTCCAGCTCCTTTGCCGACGTTCCCCGACGTCCTTGCAGATTGCCTTCATCGTTGGCTTTCTTGTTAAGATAGGCTGTGCGAAGGGCACCTTTGACGGCAGACCCAGGCAGGTATGCGGTTTGGCTGACACTGTTGTAGCTTGTCCGTGAAATGGAAAACCGGTTCATTTCCTGCTCGAGCTTTCTCGCCTCTCTCGGAGAGAGTGACAGGGTTCTCTGGTAGTGCTTGATGAAACCCGAGCTAACCTCCACCTCTAATCCCTCACACTTCCTCTGACTCATGAATTGATAGATTTCAAGAATTGAGGCAATCGTCCCCTTTCCGCAGATGGCGGCAAAGGACTCTCTCTCGCCGGACTTCAACTGCTTTAGGAATTCCAGCGGATCAAAGGCAATGAGCTTGCACCGTTCCTTGTCCATGGTGAAAGCCATCGGCTCGTAGACTTCATCGCAGCCAACGTGAACCGGCGAGAGAATTCTGAGAACATACCTGACGGGTCTTGTCATTTCCGCATCTCCAATTTAAGAGGCAGGAAAAGCGAGTAACCCTGCGCGACCGACTGAGGGAGCGCCTTGGACACATTCAAAACAGCCTTCCCCAGGTAGGGTCTGGCGAAAACGCTCGAATCCCGCGGGACCAGTATCGCGCCTTCGTCCGCCATGACGATCGGGTTCTTGAAGGGGTTAGCCGAGCGGGCCAATACATCGCCGTGTTTACCAAAACGGATGAAAGGCGAATAGAAGAGCTCCTTGAATTTTCCCTGCTCCGGGACACCGGGGCCCAGCATATAGCAGGCATTGGGCGAGTCATGCAGGGGACCGACACTGATCTCAGCAGTACCACTTACGCTGAACCGACCGAGGCCGGTCGAGGCATTTTTCCCGTAACCGAACTGGCCGATGCGTTCAAGCCCTTTACAGACCCGATCAATGCTCGTGGCCTCTTCGCTGATCCACACAAAGATCGCCAGTTCCGTCTGCGGGTAGAAGTAAAAGGTACTTTCTGAGAACGGTGCAAACATCCCCTCGCCCGTCGTACCCGTCAATCGGTTGATTGTGTTGTGGGGTTGTTCGAAAGAAGCCACAAAATTCTGCGGATCCCTGGTGTGCCGACGCTCTTTTGTCTCGCGGACAAGCTGCGTTTTGGCAAGCTGGGCAAGGTCGCTGTCCGTGGCAAATCTGGCAGTCTCGACATCGATTCTCAGATCTTCACCCACCAGCAGCCACTTCTTGCGCTTTGCTTCCTTGAACCTTTCGTGACGTGCCTTCCGATCTCTTTCTACTGTACTGTCAAAGAGGTAATCGAAGGGAGCGTCCGGCTTCTTGAGGGCATAACACGGCTTATCATGGAAGAGCTTTGGCCAGGCGGAAGAGAAGACAGCAAACGGGACCTTCTCGTACTGAGCAATCCACTTGTCCAGTCCTCCACTGAGAAGAGAAGGATCATATTTCGCCTGCCAGCAGAAATGGCCGAAAATGGTGTCGCCCTTAAGGGGACTTCCGAATCCGGCCTCCGGTTTGATGGCAACTTCGTAAAGCTCCACAGTCTATCCCCCGTTGCCGAATGGATTCAAGTCCTTGAAATTCTGGTCAATACCCTTGTCCTCGAAATGGAATTCGATCTTCCCATAGCCCCGGCTGCCGCTCCCACCCAGCGCGTCCAACTCCAGGAGTTTCAGGCCAAGGAGAAGATAGTTCAGCAAATCATCCTCTTGAGGGTTCAGCAGTTTAAGGCATACAGAAAAGTCGAACTCAGCGTCAGCCGGTACCCTCTCCGTGAATCGGGGATTCTCTGCGGTGCCCTTGATGCGGTTGATGCTGTTTTCAGATTTCACCTCGGTCAGGCTCCATCGTTCTCTACGAGCCTTCTCCCGCCAGGTGCGATTCAGTGGGCAGTCGGCGAAAGAAACGCGCGTTGGGCCTAGCTCCGTGATTTCCTCCGCATCCGCACCACTCGCTCCAAAGATTTTCAGGATCTTCTTGCACTCCTCTAGCTGTTCCCCTTTGAGTCCAGCCACATCCCTGGCCTTGAGCGGTTCTCCTCTCGTGTGAGCCATGAGGCCGCTTTTCATCTCCAACAGGGATCGGACCTTACCCTTGAGGGAAGAGCCTGGAATATAAGGTTCCAGCGTGTTCGGATGTTTGATGACGGGATTGTCCGTACCCCCGATTCGCATTTCGGTGTCCCCCGCCCCAATATGAAGGCCGCTTCTGAGGATGATTTTGCCTTTGATCTCTTTAATGTTCATGAGCTGCATAGGGAAATCTCCTTATGTCAGTTGGAAGGACCGTACTTGCGATAGAATCCCATGAACGCCTCGAACAGAGTGGAGAAAACATCGAGGTCTTCAGGAGACTTGACCTGCCCCACCGACTCCCTGATAAAGCTCACGAAGTCATGGGTTACCAGCTTCCTGCCCTCGGCATAGACGGCTTTGGCAATCAGCATGTTCAGATACGGATGGATATTCTCCCAGTCTTTGGGATCGCTTCGGGACTGAGTGTTGAGTCGAACCACCTCGTCATAGAACTTCCTGATTTGAGTTCGTTTGTTGAGCTTCTCATCACCCAGTTTTTTTGCGAGGTCCTCGGCATCGGTTGAGAAAAGCTCCGGTCTGATAGTCCGGCTCTCCTTGTTCTTGTAAAATTCAATCATGTCATGCTCCCTTCCTGCGATTGTATATGACATCCCAAAGGGCAATTCTGAGCATCCCTCCGTATTGCTTAAGCCAAACCGCCGCCTGCTCGAATTCCTCGATCATCGCCCGGCGCGCCTTCTCATTCTCCTCTCCCTTCAATTCCTTCCCCACATTCCTCACCGTGGTGTAATGGAAGAGGGCATGCCACTTGAGACAGTCTATGTCTTCCTGCCGTACCTCGGACGCCTGGAGAACCGTCTTTTCCCTTTCAGACATTTCGATGAATTCATTCAAGCGGTAAAGCATCGCTTTGTTGATGAGGCCTTCGTCCAACCACTTTTCAAGATCCTGCTTGATCTGCCTGAGCTCGAGGAAATTCGGCCATTCACAGGTCTCTCCAAACAGCGTCAGGCGGTTGCGCCCCTCGTTTTTCGATTTTTCAAGAGCCGCTTCCGCTTGGTGGGCCAGTTTGTCCAGAGGGGTGTGGGCCTTGTGCAGTGTAATCCCTGCCGACAAGTGCACCTGGGGGTTGTGTGACAGGCATATCTCGAGAAGTGCTCGTGGAGGACCGCTGCAAGCTCAATAATCCTGTTCCACGGTCCTATGAGAAAGAGATCGTCGCCTCCGGCAAATACTGTATAAACGTGTCGAAATCGTGGCTCTGAGCTCAGCAGATGCGGCAGATGCAGAGTGAAAAACCAGTCCATCTGGCGGCTCATGGTGGCGAGGCGAGAGAGGGTGAAGCGTTCCCGCCCTAGCCCCGCGGACATGAGGAGCCCCAAATGGTCCACATCCGCCTTCAGTATCCCGAGCGCTTCCAATCCCTCGAACCCCTTGCCGTCCGCTGAGTGATTCAAGGATTGGTTGGCAAGGTGGGTGAATGTCTTCGGAACCATTTCCTGGATGAGGCTGATAAGTTCCTCCTTTTTGGCGTCGCTTTTCCGTCCGGCAAGGAGTCTCTCGTCATATTGGTCCTCCTGGGTGTACACGGGGACATATCCATTGATGAACCTGGTAGTCACGTCCTTAACAGCAGGCCCTTCTTCAGTACTGCAAATATCCCAGTATTTCAGCAGATCTCCCCGTTTTGCGAGCTCATTCATCCCACCGTCAACAAAGGCAACCTGATAGAGACCAAAGATCGGTTCAACAAGCTTTTCGTCTCCTCGCAGATCAGCCCCGCTGCGCGCTATGGCAATACGATTCTTGCGGACAAGATTGGCTCCAAGAAACACATGATCGCGGCAGATTGGACAGGCGGAACCAGCATCGCCGATGATGGCCGAGCCTTCCACAGCCGCACTTGATGGTCGTTTGCCGCAAAAGGGGCAAAGCGGATGGGCAAGGTCATTGCGAAAGTGGTCTAGATAGCCATCAACCATCCCCCCGAATCTGTCCATGTCGAGCTTTTGAAATTTCTTCCGTTCAATCCCTCTGGAAAGCTCATCCCAAAGCTCGATGAATTTGCCCGCCACGAAGTCCTCGCAGGATGCCTCCATGAGACTGACTCCAATGGAGCTCTCGCCAAAGGATATTTTCATGAGCCAGTCGTTCATTTCCTCTTGGGCGGTGATCACCGAGGCTCTCGCATGGGGAGTATTCGGAGCGATGATGGTGAACCTTCCGGCGGCATTCAAAAGGACGCAAACAGATGGAATACCAACCTTTCTGCAAATCATGTCGGCGGAGAGCTCCGACATGAGTGAGACAGCAAAGGAGCGACCGCGAAGGATCTTTGAACGGTTTCTGCCCGTCTCACCGCCCTGACTGAAAACGAAATTCTGGATACCGTAGAAATTGCCGCTGACCACCAGGAATTTCTTGATGTCGTAGTCCCTTACGGCGTCGATAGTCATGGAATGTGTCTTATGGTGGTATTCGTACAGGGCGGCGGCCATGGCCGAAGTGCATTTGAGGTGGTCGTACAGGGACACGTCAGGCAAGGTGTTCCCGGCCCTGGCTGCCGGAACACAGGAGCAGAACATCATGGCCAAGCTTTCAAAATGCTCAAACCACAGTGGCAGGTTTTCTTCCTTGTGAAGCAAGCGCCCCAAAGCAGTAACGAATTCAGTAAAGAGCTCTTGATATTCAGCTGCCGCGCGCTGCTCGTCATGAGGAGTAACCTGCGATCTGGCACCAGGGAAAACACTCTGTGGTGAAACTGGCCGGAGCGGATACGCAAAGGCGTAATCACTGCCAGTTGGGGCTGCCCCCTTCTCCCGCATCAGGAGGCACTCAAAGACTGGCAGCATGCGGCTCCTTCGGTAGTGAGCCGGCGTCGGCGCTTTGTTATAATCACTTTCAAACCGCACTCTGTCCCATCCACTGCTCACCCTGTCGGCAACGGCAATGATCCACTGCATGGCAGTCTGAGGCTTGTGGTGGCTGGCGGCCAGATTGATAAAACTGTCATCAAGGCCCCAGTTTGCCTGGTTGAGCTTCGATGGTAGAAGTTTCTCCATATGTTCTATGAAAGCCGCTGTATAGAGTGCATGACGGTGGGTGTGATGTCCATGGAAGAAAGGCTGATAAAGGTCAGCGTTATTTTGAACGTATTCAGGTGATACATGCAACGCGCAATCATCCGCCAGCTTTCCGAAGTCGTGAAGGAAACCAGCGATTGCCATTATTAAAACAGTCTCTTCCATCTTTGCCCCTCTCAACAAGGTTTGGGTCTTCCCCTATACCTACTTGATTCCATATCTTCCCAGCCCGAAGCTGGTGCCTTTGCCCAGGTTGACCCAGGAGCCCAGTACCAGCAGCGGCAGGAATTCGGTCAGGTGTCCTTCGTAGGTGAGTTCACCGAGCAGGCCGCCGAGCTTCATGCGTTTGTCCTGCCGTTTCGAGTATCGTTCCCAGTCGTACCAGCGGGTCCTGCGCTCGGTAAGGCGCACCGTTTCCGCAACATCGAGGAGGGGGCCGACAGGAAAGTCAGCCTCCTGGCCGCAATGAAAGGAAACCAGGTTGCCAAGCCGCCGCAGCAGGTTCCTCGCCAGGATATAGAACTGCGGATCAGTGCACAGTCCCCGTCGACCACCAGGCGCAGCGGGGTCAGGAATCGCAGCCGCACGGCCTGGCGAGAGAGCTGCGCGCTGAGGTTTTGCGCTTCCCGCAGACCCAGGAATTCCCGGGGCATGGTCAGTACGCCGTCCTGGTAGAGGGTCTCGGCTGAGTATATGTCCGGACTTATCGGGTCGCCGTCGTCGCCTCCGGGGATGAAATCCCCCCTGCCCCCCTTTGACAAAGGGGGATTGACGTTGTGGTCCTTTGACAAAGGGGGAATGAGAGTATGGTCCTTTGACAAAGGGGGGATACCGGGATGGGGCGGTGCCAACCGAGGGATCATGGATTGGTCGCACGCTGCACCAGAAAGACGCGCTTCGTCAGCCAGACCGAGGTTATGGACCTGCAGCAGCTCGAAGGTGCCCCGCCCTTTGCCGATGCCGACCTCGCCCATGCGCTGGAAGGCGTACACGAAATAGGGCAGGAAATCGCAGGCCCGCCCCACCAGGGTGATTCCGAAGGAAAAGATCGTTCCCGCTTCCTGGATTCCCGAGCTGCCGGTCTCCAGGTTCAGCACAAAAGGGTGGGGCGCCGTCGCGTACCGCCGGTGCTGCTCGGGACCTTCGGGCGCGGGAGTCTCGAAGGTATAGCTGTAGATGCAGGAAGTCCGCAGGAGGCAGGTCCGGCATTCCTGGCGCCGCAGGGCGCAGGCGCTCCGGCGGAGGGCCATGCCGAAGGCGCCGCGCAGGGTGCTTCCCAAATAGGCCGGGAGTTCGATGCGCCGGGTGGCCGCCACCTCGACGCGCAGGCGCAAACAGCGAAATCGACTCAGTTGCTCGAAAAGGCTCATCTTCACAGGCGGTCGAGGAATGGATTCGAGGTATTTTGGTCAACCGAACAACGATAACGATACCGACATCCGTACGATCAGCAGCGACCGGGAAGCGCGGCCGTGCCAACCGACACCGGCTGCGAGACTTTGTTCCCGGCCCTCAAATCCACAATACGGCTCCAATCGGAAAAATTATAAAAGGCGGCGAAAAAATCCTGCCCGTTCGGGGTATGCGGCTGAGCCGCCTTCATGACCGTCGTTATGCCGATGTTTGCCAGCAGATTAAAAAAGTCTGTTTATCAGTATGGTTATGGGAAAATGTTGCCGGTTCGCAGGAAACAATAGCAATGTTCTCTGGACCGTTTCGGACTATCTATACCACAATGCTCACCAGCCTGCCAGCGGTTTTCTGAACAAGTTCGCGCAAGAGAAGGCTGGACCCGACGATCGGCAGGTGATAGAAGGGTTGCACCAGTCAGTTCCTGCAACCCTCTGAGCTTGGGATGTCGCCATGGAACGCGCCCTCATTCTGCTTTTCAATCACCACCTGACACCGGACCAGGAATTCGACGCCCGAGAGAAGCTCAGCATCATGAAGGTGGTCGAGCCGCCCGAACCCCTGCGGGCACTCTGGGCCAACGTGCCGCCGGACCTGGATGAATTGGACGCTTACCTCGAGCCCATCAAACAGTGGCTGCTGGACCACGCCCGTCCCGACGACTGTGTCCTAGTTCAGGGCGATTTCGGCGCCACTTACCTGTTGGTCAATTTTGCCCTGGAATGCGGTCTGGTGCCCGTCTATTCCGCTACGGAGCGGGAGGCGACCGAGGAGCCTCAGCCGGACGGTTCCATCAAGCTGAGCCACCGGTTTCTTCACAAGCGTTTTCGGGAATATGGAGGATAAGTCTATGGCACGGGTCTACATCTCCTTTCTCGGTACAAACGATTACCTTGAATGCTACTACTGCCGGGGTAAGAATTGTTTGACCCCGAAGCCCGTACGGTTCGTTCAGGAAGCAACGATCCGCGACAACTGCACCGACTGGGGTCCTGACGACCGGATCATCATATTCACAACTAAAGATGCGGAAGCAAGGAACTGGCGAAATGACGGCCATACGGACAAAGATGGCAATATTCTCCAGCGCAAAGGTCTTCTGGCCTGCCTTGAAGAGCTAAGCCTGCCTGTATCAATTACCAACCGTATCATCCCCGAAGGCTACGATGAAAACCAGGTTTGGGAAATATTCCAGGAAGTGTTCAACCTATTGGAATCAGAAGATGAGGTGGTTTTCGATATTACTCACGCCTTCCGCTCCATTCCCCTGCTCGCCATTGTTGTCCTTCAGTATGCCAGGATTATGAAAAAAGTGACCCTGAGAGGGATCTATTATGGCGCCTTCGAGGCCTTGGGAAATCCTGTGGAAGTCAGACAGAAGCCTGTCCAGGATCGAAAGGCCCCCATCATCGATCTCACCGCTCTGACCGGACTGATGGATTGGTCCATCGCCACTGACCGGTTCCTCGAAAGTGGAGACGTGAAATCTGCAGGAACCCTGGCAAGAAGAGGCGTGCAAGGCATTCTGAAAGAGACACGGGGAGGGGATAAGGCTGCCATGGCTATCAAGAACCTTGGCGTCAGCCTCGAACACTTCAGCAAAATGCTTTCCACTTGTCGCGGTCCAGATGTGAGTAACGCGGCAAGGGACCTGCTCGAAAAGGCCGATAGATGCAAAGATGTGAATCTTCCCCGACCTTTCCGACCGCTCTTCGATAAGATCCGCGAGCGCCTTGAGAAGAATTTTACCGGCGATAGCCTCCAGGACGGCCTGGCCGCTGCCCGTTGGTGTGCCGATCATAATCTGATTCAGCAGGGGTTCACGATCCTGGCAGAAATCGTAATCAGTTTCATTGTCTCCACAGTTGGACAGAACCCCCTTCATAGAGGCATTAGAGAACTTGCCTCCGAAGCATTCACAACCATCATAGGGGAAGGATCGGCAACCGGCTCCCACCCGAAAGAGGAACCCGCGAAAGATCTGTCTGCAAAGCAGCAAATGATTGAATTGATCAAAAGTCGTCCGGGACTTCACCGTGCTGTGGAGAAAATACGCCCCAAAAGAAATGATCTAAACCACGCCGGATTTCGGGAGGAGCGTATTCTGCTCTCGAACGCCGATAGCTTCACCGAGTCACTTCATAGCCTCATTGCAGAGGTAGAGGGCGCATTACAGGCAGCCACCAGCCATGTCTGGAGTCCTCATGGTCAGGGAATAGAGCAGTTTTGAATGAAGTGACAGAGAAGGAGCATAGTCCGCATTGGATTATGTTTTCGGAGTGGGCTTGGATGCCAACAACGGCGACCATACGGTGATCTCGGACGCGGCGGCGAAATCCCGATCTCCCGAAGCCAGGTGACGACTCTTCTTGCGCCGCATCACCGCAAGATGGGCCGCATCGGCCGCCATGAGATGGTGGGTCTGCATGATTTGCACGGCCGTAAGCATGTCTTCTCCCGTGAGTTCGAAGACTTTCATGCCGGCGTCTCGCAATATGCCGATAAATTTTCCGTACTCGGCAAGCGGCCGCATGAGGTCCTCTCGCCTCGTATCATCCCTTAAGAAGCTCTTCACTTTTTCGACGGTCACCTTTTCCAGGAAGCACGATGCTGCCTGCATCAGCAGCTTGAAGAAGACCTCTTCCAAAACCAACGACGAGGTGGCCGTCCTCAAAAGTGACGATTCGACCTTTTGCAGAAAACCGACGGCATCGTCATTGGTGTCGAAGGCATGATAAAGGAAGATATTGGCATCGATGAAAATGAGCTCTTTCTCCCGAAAATCGCTAAGGTTGTTTGCCATGGAGCTCGTCCAGTTCTTCAGAAGAAAGCCGGCCTTTCACAATCCCTTTGTACGTTTCAGTGTATGCTTTCTTTATCGACTGGATGACAATCCCCTCCTGCGTGAGGTTCACCTCTACCCGGTCGCCCGGCGCCAGATTCATCTTCGTCCTCATCGCTTTCGGGATCACAATCTGACCTTTTGCCAATACTTTCGCTGTTGCCATGAAGCAATCCTCTCTGCTGCAAGTCTAACCAAATATTCGGTTTAACCTCTGAAATGAGTATAACCATGCGGCCGGTGTCTGGTCAATGGCTCCAAATCCGCAGGCGATAGTCCTTTCAGCTTCCCATGTGCAACCTTGCATTTGGAATGAAAAATTGCACGGATCAGCTCCCGCTTGAAGTGTCGGCAAAAGCAGCCAAAAATCACGACCCCTTTCTGTAAATTTCCCTTCCGTGGCCGTATCTCTTGAGCGTAAGGGCTGAAAGGCTTTCAGTCCGCCACCCGCCAACGCCAAATTGCAGGAGAACGGTTATGGAAACCGCAGGCGCCAGAATCATCCAGCATCCGGCATCCATCCAGAACCAGGATGCCGTCTTCCCCGGGGAACCGGCCAACCGGGCCGAGCCCGACCTCGTCGCCCGCTCGCCCGAAGCGCCTCCCGAACCAGCCACCCAATCAGCTGTTGACGCGCGGCAGTCTGATTTTCTCACCGCCCTGGCCGAACTCGGGATCACCGAAGAACGGCTGCGGGCGGAACGGACCCGCCTGCTGGGGGAAATTTCGGCCCTTCGTTGCGAGAACCGGTGGGAAGACATCGTCGCCCTCTGCCATCCGCTCGAAGAAAAGGCCCCGGAACTGGACGCGGTCGGTTTGGCCGGGCCTCTTCGCGCCGAAGCCGCCTTCGCCCTCGGCCATCTGGGCCGCTACGACGAAGCCCTCGACCTCTACCGCCGCTGCGTGGCCGACCAGCCCGACCATTTCCACTACCACGCCGGGCTGGCCTATACCGCCTACGACAGCCTCTACGCGGCCAAAGGCCGGCAGCTCATGCTCCATCCCGCCGAACGCAAGGCGCGCCTCGAACTGGCGCATCGCCATTTCGCCGCTGCGCAGGCGCTCCGCCCGCAGCAGGTCACCAATTACTATCGTCAGGGGATGCTGTTCAAGAAGCTCCAGGGGAAGTGGGAGGAAGCCCTGCCGCTCTTCGAAACGGCCATTCGCAACTGGCGGGCCTACAGCCCGGAACAGCAGAAGGCGCGCCACCAGGAACGAAAGAACTACGTGAAAGCCCTCTACCAGGCGGCCTCCTGCCTGCTCGAAGCCAGGCGGCCCGCTCAGGCGCTCGAGACCCTCCTGCAATGCCTGCGGGAAGATGAGGAATCGGAGCATTTCTCGGCGGTTCACAAGTACTTCGCCCTGGGCAAAGTCCACTTTGAAATGGGTGACCTCAGCCTCGCCCTCCACGCCCTGGAGTTCGCCGCCGGCCGGGCCAACCCGGACGACGACGACTTTGTCTTCGAACTCCTGGCCCGCATTCACCTGGTCCAGGGAACCGTCGACAAAGCCTGGGAAGCCGTGAATCGCGTTCCCTTCAAACGGCGCCGGCCCTATCTGCGGTGGACCGAAGCCGACGTCCTCATTGCCCGGGGCGAATGGGAACGCGCCCGCAAGGTCCTGATGGAAGCGGCGGAACGGGATCGGCGCGGGCGTCACAAAGCCCTCCTCCGCCTCGCCCGCCTGGAATTCCGCCAGGACCGCTTCGAACCATGCCTCCAGTGGGCCCTCGAGGCGGATCGGTTCTTCCGCAGCCAGTTCCAGAATCCCTGCGGGGATGCCCTCTTCTGGCAGGCGGCGGCCCTGCTCCGGCTGGGCCGAACGGCCGAGGCGCAGCTCAGGGCCCGGGAACTCGGGGACTGCCTGCCCCATTATCCCCATCTCGCCAAACTGCGGCAGCTCATTCCGTGAGGGGTGAGGCGTGAGGGGTGAGGGGTGAGGGGTGAGGGGTGAGGCGTGAGGGGTGAGGGGTGGTGAAAGGGTGGGGTGGGGGAGCCTTGTACCGTGCCTCTAACGCCTCACGCCTCAGGATCCTAACCCCCCACCATTCGCAAAGGAGGAAAGCATGTCCGTTCAAGCTGCCGAGAACCGATTGAAGAGCGGTTCCCTTGACTATGCGCTGCTGCTCCAGCGGCTGGAAAAGCGGCTGCTCACCGGGGATGATCCCGAGGAAGCCATCCGGATTCTCAAGCGTGAAGAGATCTGGCAAGAGCTGCCGGACGAACCGGCGATCGAGTGGGCAAGATTGGCCCAGGCGGCGGGCCTGCCCGAGCTCAGCCTGGCGGTCCTGTCGCTGGTCACGGCTCGCAGCCCGCAATGTGTCCGGGCCTGGCAGGCGAGGGTGGAGCTGCTCGAGATCCTCGGGCGGCGGGAAGCGCCGAATCCCAGGGCAGGTCCTGGTGTGCCGGAGCGGGCCGACTCGGATCTCTCCCCGGAGGCGGACGATGAGGTGGCCCCGAACCAACCGGAGCCGGCCCCCTGGGATAATCCTGTTGAACCAGCGACACCAGGCAGTGAGGTTGCCCCGCCCCCAAGGAGTACGATTCCCACGACACCGAGCGGTACGATTCCCACGACACCGAGCGGTACGATTCCCCCCTTGAAGGGGGATGAAGGGGGGTGTAATCGTTCGAGCACACTGGCAAAACACCCTCCTGCCCTTTTCAATGGGAAAATTGAATCGGTTCATTCACCCCTATCGGACTCCTGGGACCCGGGAGTCGATGCACCGTTTGCCCTCATGCGCTCCCGCGAGGCGGGACTGGAACGTTTTCTCGAGCTCTTTCGCGGTCGCGAGGAGTGCTTCGCGCGTCAATGGGCGGACCGTAAGGCGGGCACTCAGGGGTACGTGCCGGTCCGGCGTCCCATGACCACCGAGGATGTCCTCGATCATCTCCGCGGCCATCGCACCTACGGGATCTACCTGCTGCAGCAGGACAGCCGGGTGCGGCTGGGGGTGATCGATGCGGACCTGGTTTCCCGTTTCCGCACCGGGGCGGTTGGGGCGGCCGAGAAGGACCTGGTCAGGAGGGAGAATCGCTATCTTCTCTCCCGTCTGGCCGAACTCGGCAGCGAGCAGGGGCTCCCTTGCCTGATCGAGTTCAGCGGTGGGAAGGGATTTCACTTCTGGTACCTGTTCGAGGGACCGGTGGCTGCCCCTTTGGCCCGGCAGGCGCTGCAGGGGCTCGCCAGGCGGCTGACTCCCGACTTGAGCTGTTTCAGCCTGGAAGTCTTTCCCAAACAGGACCAGCTGGCGGGCAAAGGCCTCGGCAATCTGGTCAAACTCCCGCTGGGGGTCCATCGCATGACCGGCCGACCTTCCCATTTCCTTCATCTTTCGGATCGTTCCCCGTGGGAACAGCTCAAGGTCCTCGACCGGGTGCGGCTGATCAAAAGCGAAGCCCTGCACCGAGTGCAGGGGGGAGGGCCGAAGGGCGAACTCCTGGTCCATCCCCGCCAGGAACAGTGGGCCAAAGATTATCCGGAACTGGCGCTGCTCTGCGACCGCTGCCCGGCCCTGGGGCAAATTGTGGTGAGCTGCCGGGAAGCGCGAACGCTTTCGGTCCGCGAGGAGAAGGTGCTGCTGGGCACCCTCGGATTCCTGCCGCGGGCCAGAACCCTCCTGCACCATCTTCTGCAGAACCTGCCGGACTACAACCCCCATCTCGTCGACTACCGGCTGTCGCGCCTCCGTGGTAAACCTCTCGGCTGCCGCCGCATCCACGGCCTGCTCGAACTGGCCATCGATCAGTGTGCCTTCCCTGCCGGTGCCGCCTATAACCATCCGCTGCTCCATTGGCCGGACTGGGCGGAGGGCCTGGCCGACAGCCGGGCCGAGCGGCCCGGCAACCTCCGGGACGCACTCGTCCGCCTCCGGGAAGCCATGAGCATCGTCGACCGGATGCTCGCCCCCAGGTCGACCTCCTGAACGCGAAGGACCAGCGACTATGGAACGGACCTACATCCTCGAACCCGGAACCACCCTGCGCAAAGCCGGCCACTGCCTGGCGGTGACCCGCGGCCCCGAGACGATCGCCGAGATTCCCCTGGAAGGATTGCAGCAGTTGACCCTCGTCGGCTACACTACGCTTACCGGGGCTGTCCTGGACGTACTCATCCGGCGACGCATCGAAACGGTGCTGCTCAGCCCTCACGGCGGTTTCCGCGCCCGCCTCATGGTGGACGAACACAAACACGTGGAACGACGGCGAGGCCAGTACCTGCGGTTGAGCGATCCCGCCGAGGCCCTCAACACTGCCCGAGTCATCGCCCAGGGCAAGCTGCGCAACTCGGCCCGTTTCCTGGCGCGCCGGGGCAGCCGCCACGGGCTGAATGAGGTGAACCGGCTGGCGGCCCAGATCAAAGGCCTGGCCGACCTGGTCGAACGGCAGGAGGATATGGAAACGGTGCGAGGGGTGGAAGGTCGAGCCTCGAAGCTTTACTTCGAGGCCTTTCCCCAGCTGCTCCGGGTGCCGGGGTTCGACTTTCGGGGACGCAACCGGCGGCCTCCCCTCGACCCGGTCAATGCGCTGCTCTCGTTCGTCTACACGCTGCTCACCCTCGAAGTCCTGACCTCCATCAAGGTCGTGGGTCTGGACCCCTACCTGGGCTGTTTGCACTCGGTCGAATACGGGCGACCGTCCCTGGCCTGCGACCTGGTCGAGGAGTGGCGATCCTTTCTGGGAGATCGCCTGGTCCTGGCCCTCATCAACCGCAAGGTGATCCAGCCGGATGATTTCGTCTATCGTCCGACCGTCTGCCCCGATGCCGTCGATGAGGCAGAATTGAAGGAGCGCCGCCCGGTCGAAATGAAACCCAAGATCGGCAGGGCCTTCCTGGAAGCCTACGAGAAATGGATGACCACCCGCATCACCCTCCCCGGCAGCCGCGAAAAGACCGATTATCGTGGCCTGGTGCGGCGGCAGGTCAGGCAGTTTGGTCATTATCTGGTAGGCGACCGGGACCGCTACCAACCCTTTCTCTGGTCGGAGGTAACGTGACGCCTCGCGCCCGTCCAGGCAAGGCTGATTCGAGGAGGAAATCCCGGCCGTGTTTTACATCGTAGCGTTTGACATCAGCGACGACCGCATCCGCTACCGCGTGGCAAAACTGCTCAAGTCCTACGGCTACCGCGTGCAGAAGTCCGTCTTCGAGTGCCCCGATCTCACTGAGAAGAAGTTCCTGACCATGAAGGACCGACTTGAACGGCTGATCGATTTCACCACCGACAGCGTGCGCTACTACCGGCAATGCCGCGGCTGCCTCAACGAATTCGAATTCTCGGGAGTGGGAGAGGAGCCCGAGGTCAGCAAATTCGGGGTCGTCTGAGCGCTCAACGCTTGCACCGGGCCGTTCCGCCCAGGCACCGGCAGATCTGTCCGCCCACCTCCGGCCGTTGCCGACCAAATCGGGTAACCATTCGATATGATTCACCATGACTTCAACCGGTGGGCGGGCCACGCTGGATGCTTGCCAGTCAACGCTTCAGCACGATTTTCCGTGCCCCTTTTGACCCCATTTACATCTCGGGACCCCAATTCCAGGGGATATGGGCGGGATGGCCGCTCCAAATCCTTGCCTCGCGCCGTAAAATCGTGTAGGTGTGGGAAGAACGGCCCCGATTCGAGGGGATTGAGACAAGGCAACTGCTCCGTGAGAGCGAGAGTTGCTTCGGTGGGAAGAACGGCCCCGATTCGAGGGGATTGAGACTCGGCCGTCAGCGCCCAACCATTACTCCTGTGGTATGTGGGAAGAACGGCCCCGATTCGAGGGGATTGAGACATAGGGCGCTCTGATATTGTAGCGGCCCTAACATCTGGTGGGAAGAACGGCCCCGATTCGAGGGGATTGAGACTCCCGTGCTCCATGAGCCACCTATCGAGCGTGGCTAGGTGGGAAGAACGGCCCCGATTCGAGGGGATTGAGACCTCGAACGGTGGCCTGGTGCACGCCTCGAAATGTTCGTGGGAAGAACGGCCCCGATTCGAGGGGATTGAGACTTAATCACGCTCGGTCCAGCAGCAGATGTCAGCGGGTGGGAAGAACGGCCCCGATTCGAGGGGATTGAGACGTCCTGGAGCCGGCGGCGTTGACCCTTCTGGCCCTTGGGTGGGAAGAACGGCCCCGATTCGAGGGGATTGAGACAAGACCACTGATCCACAAAGTCCAGAGCGTAGTGCTCCGTGGGAAGAACGGCCCCGATTCGAGGGGATTGAGACATTACCATAGCTAGCGAAATAGCATCTTCGCCAACGCTAATCGTGGGAAGAACGGCCCCGATTCGAGGGGATTGAGACCGCGTACTCTCTCCCGCCGCGTCGCACCTGCCCCCGAGTGGGAAGAACGGCCCCGATTCGAGGGGATTGAGACTTGTCGATCTGCTCGTCGGTGAGGCCGCTCGCTTTGTGGGAAGAACGGCCCCGATTCGAGGGGATTGAGACAGTCGAACATCGGGAAAGTGCCAACAGAATCATTCTTCCCCTACCCACACCGTCGATGACGACGGGTGGGCCATTATTCAATGGGAATCAACCGGGAAAGCGATCGTCAGGGTGGCTTCCCTAAACCCCGTCAGCTTCGCGGAGGCTACTGATGCCATTCATCCCATGGCTCATAACCCGAATCTTCTGGATCTGGCTGATTCTCACCCTTTGCAGTGGACCCAGTGATCACAAACCCCAAACCCGAAGGGAGGCGATCGCCCGTCCCCCTGGTCATGGCGATCACACCCCCCCGCCGACAGCGAGCTCAGAGATCGCCTCGGAATCCACGAGAATTCAACTTCCAGACCGGAATACTTCGTCCCAACCAACCCAGACAGAAGAGATCCATATCAGCATTATCCCAAAGGCTCTTGGTAGAACCCTCGTCGCGGCCGCCGCCGCGCAACAGATCTGACCGGCTCGAGGCCAGGCTGCGCCAGGATGACGAATTCTCCGGGGTAGTGCTCCAATTGACAATAAACTCGATCATGACCTCGATCAGCGCTGGGCTGCCGAATCGGAAGCTCTATAGGCAGCTTTCAAGAAGGGAGAAGCTCGATGCTGGAGGCTGGAAAGAAATCAAGAAGAGTTGCGAGCAGCGGCCGATATCACCTTCGGGACGACCAGTGCCAGGGAAAAGGCCGGAAGGAGCTCGGGCAGGATGCCGGGGCGCCTAGCGGAGCAGGATGGTGCCTTCGACCCCGTCGACGACGCGGCCAATGATGGCGGCCTGGGGGACGCCGTGTCCCTGGAGGTCGGCGAGCAGGGCTTGGGCTTGGTTTTCGGGGAGTGCCAGGAGAAGGCCGCCGGAGGTTTGGGCGTCGGCTGCCAGGTCCAGCAGGATGGGGTCGACGGCTTCCGGGTGGAGCACCTGGTGGCTGCAGTAATTACGGTTGGCGTAGCTCCCGGCGGGCACCAGCCCCATCTCGACCAGCTCCCGCGCCTCCGGCAGCAGGGGCACCCGGGTCGTCTCAAGAGCGATGCAGACCCGGCTTGCCGTCGCCATTTCCAGGGCGTGACCGAGCAGGCCGAAACCGGTAATATCGGTACAGGCGGTGACCGCATAGGAAGCCATGAGCGCTGCCGCCGGGCCGTTGAGGGCCGCCATGGTGGCGATGACTGCCCGTTCCGCCGCCTCGGACAGCAGGCCGGCTTTGATGGCCGTGGCGAGCACGCCCGTGCCGATGGGTTTGGTGAGAATCAGGGCATCTCCCGGTTTGGCCCCGGCGTTGGTCAAGACGCGCTCGGGATGCACCAGCCCGGTGACCGACAGGCCATACTTGGGTTCCGCATCCTCAACGCTGTGGCCGCCCACCAGCACCGCTCCGGCGGCATGGATCTGATCGAGCCCGCCCCGTAGAATCTCTCCCAGAATGGCCTTGGCCATGCTCTTGAGGGGAAAGCAGACGACGTTCATGGCGGTCAGGGGACGGCCGCCCATGGCGTAGACGTCGCTCAGGGCATTGGCGGCCGCGATCCGCCCGAAATCGTAAGGATCATTGACCACCGGGGTGATGAAGTCGATGGTCTGAACCAGCGCCAGATCAGCGCTCAAACGGTACACGCCGGCATCGTCGGAGGTCTCTCGACCAACGAGCAGGTTGGGATCGGTTTCGAGAGGAAGCTGCTCCAAAATCTCCGCCAGGTCGCCCGGACCGATCTTGGCTGCTCACCCTGCCGCCCGTACCGTTTTTGCCAGTTCCACGGGAGCCGGTTTCATCACATCACAGTGATCACTTTATCCGCCAGTTGGAGAGCGGTGACGATATCCAGCATATTGGTGGTTTCGCCCACCTGCTTCTTCTCCAGCAGCCCGAAATGGTTCAGACAGGTGCCGCAGACCAGGATGGAGATACCGTTCCGGTCGAGTTCCTGGAGGACCGGCAGGGATTCCGAACCCTCCACGGCCAGCTTGACGCCGCCGTTGAGGAAGATGAGGCGCCACAGGTCGGGTCCGAGCTCCTTCATGGTGGCCAGGAAATTGAACATCAGCCTGCTGCCGAGAACATCATCCCCCTTCCCCATGCAATCGTTCCCCACCACCACGGCAATTTTCAGTTCCGGATCCTGCCCGGCATGCGGTTCCGTCACTTCACAGGCCGCTGCCGCTGAATCCCTTACACCCACCACTTCAAAATAGCCATCAGTTTCCAGCACCCTCACCTGATAACCCATGCGACCCAGGAACCGGCTGACGTTTTCCCGGGCGGCGGCATTGTCCACCAGCACCCGCAACCCCGCCCCGGTCCCCTGTGCCACCACTTCCCGCGTCTTCAGAACCGGCCCGGGACAGGCAAGTCCCCGGCAATCCAGTTTGTCTTCCGGCAGTTGCATCCTCGTCCTCCACGCCTGTTTGATAATTGCCCGCAGCCCTCCATTCGCCAGAAGTGTTCTAAGCGCTTGACAGCCCGGGATCAAATCGCAAATACCGATAGCCGGCTCCACTATGCATCGACATCGCCGATACCACCCCGGAGGGAAGCAGGATTGCCTGGCATGACCCGGGCGGAGGGAGCGGGCGTCAATAGCGCCTCAGTTCAGTTCGACACAGACAGGTGGCCACCCTCCTTTCGTCATATCGGCGGAAGCCGGTATCCGCACGATCTGAGAATTCCGGCCGGAAGCATGCCGGAATGGCCCTCGGGGATCATGATCACTTTATTCTGTGGCGCGGCATTTAGAGACGATATTGCGAATTGCCTTCGTAAATAGAAACTTGGTAGACTTCGAACGTCGCGCCTTTGCTGAGTCGGGTCGTCCTCACGCTGAGTCGCGATAAGCCAAACGGCTTACTATGGATCCCTGAAATCGACGGCAGACCATCGGCTATGAAAGAGACCCTGTTACAGCGCTCACTCTGCTATTCCCTCGCCGCTCTTCTTGTCACTCTACTGGCTCTTACCGAGCCCTTGCAGGGTGCGCCGGCGGCAATGGCCCTCCCCGCCGTGCCGCCAGAGAACGGCGCCCAACAGCCGCGGATCGACGTTTCGGCCCAAGAGCTGGCGGTGCTCTATCACAACCGGGAGAACCCCATCATCGAACGATTCTCTCTGAAGGGAGAACTTGCCGTGCAATGGGCGGCCGGGACCTCTGATCGCGGCTCGTATGGCAGCTGGGATCTGCCGGCGAACACCTGCTGGCAAGGCCTCGATGTGCGCCGCTGGCGGCTTGGCTTCGACTCCAGGTGGTTCAATTGTCTTAAGGTTTGGGGGGCCATCGACGTCAATCCCCGATGGGACCCGTTCTACAAGGACATCTACGAATTGGCGGCGAGCTATTCCCTGGGCGAAGCATTTGCCCTCGGCGTGGGTAAGATCAAAAGCCAGTATTTTTCGCAGGAGTACCACACGCGCAGTCGCGAACTGGTGGTGTTTGAGAAGAGCCTGCTGGTGAATGCGCTGGTGCCGCGGCAGCTCACCGCTGCCTGGCTCAACGGCAAGGCGGGGAAGTGGGTTTATGCGCTGGCGGCCTATGCGGGCGACTATGAAAAGGAGTTCAGCAGGTTTGAGGCGGGTGCCGTGGTTCAGGCGAGTGTGGGGTATGATTTCGCCGCCGTCCTGGAGATGGACCGGGCCCTGGTGAAATTTGACTGGCAGGGCAGCACCAGCGCCACCAACAGCGACGGTCCCGGCAGGTTCAGTAGCGCCTTCTCCCTCAACACTACCTTCCAGAGCGGGCATTTCTACGGCTACACAGATTTGCTCGGCGGCATTGGCCGCGATACCCAGGGCGACGTTTGGGGCGTGACCTTGACACCGACTTATTTTTTGATTCTCAATAAACTGCAGACCGTTCTGCGCTATCAATACGCCCACGGTGACGACAGCGGCCTCACCTTGCAGAACCGCTATGAAGCTCTTGCTCCGGAGATTCAGGACACCAAGGGTGCCGGCAGTGACTACCACGCGGTCTATCTCGGTATCGTGTATTACATCTATCGTCATAATTTCAAGCTGATGACCGGTGTGGAATACAATGACATGACGGGCGGCCAGAAGAGCTTCTCCGGCTGGACCTATCTCGCGGGAGTCGGCCTCGCTTTCTGATGATGATCCCTGCGTCGGCATCCGGCAGGGTGTCTGAACCGGATCAATAGCGGGGAAACGAATGGCCGAAGGCCAAAGGGCTGGGACCTTCCCTGGTGCTGGAGCTGGTGTTGGCGGACGGTGACCAGCGGTCGATTTCCTGTTGGAAGAAAAGGTTGTGATTTTTTGCCAGGATGTCTTCTCAGCGTGCTTTCAGAAGCCAAACAGGTATAATGCTCCCTGACAGGTGAGCCATCGCAGCGGGTGGCTCGTCCCGGGTCTCACCCCCAGGAAGGAGGGTTTTCCTTGAAACCTGCAACCAAAGTTATATGGGCCATGGCGCTGCTCATTTTGCTGGCCCTGGCCTGCGAGGGAATCGGCACGACCGCCATCGGCAGCATCCTCGAGAAGCCCCGCGATTATGCCGAAAAGAAGGTCACCGTTGCCGGTGAAGTAACGGAAGTATTCAGTTTTTTCGTAATCAAGTATTTCGTCGTTCAGGATCGGACGGGGCAGCTCACCGTCGTATCCGACAAGGCACTACCCAAAAAAGGCAGCACGGTAAGAGTGACCGGAACGGTCAAGGAAGCCTTTTCGATTGGCGATCAGCAACTGCTCGTGCTGATGGAGGAACCTGGAAAATAGGGACCGGCCCGCGGTGCCTGGCGCATGCCGACAGGTGTGATCGAGGTGGAGTGATCATGGCAGGGAGGGTAAGGATGTGAGGCGAGCTGCGCGGTGTTTGAGATGCGGAGCGCTGGCTGGTGCCTGCTTGCTGGCAATCCTGGGGGCAGCGCCGGTGGGTGGCCAGGACAATGCCACCGCCCCGACGGCGCAGGGCTCATCGACTGGAACCGAGGCGGTACCGCTGCCTGATCCTGTGATCCTGGCCCCGGCCTCGCCGGGAAAGCCGGAAGAGCGCCCGGCCGACCCCTTTCTTGCCCGTGAAAAGGTTAAGGAAGCGCTGCTCAAGGGGGATTTTTCCTATAACGAGAACAAGCTGGTCGATCCGTTTGTCAGCTTCCTGGCCCCGGCTGGAGCTCCGACTACCCGGCTGCCACTCAGCGAAGAAGACCTCGATCTGCCGCCGGAACCGAAACGGCCGCTCACGCCCCTCCAGAAAATGAATCTCGGGGAGATTGAAAAAGGCCTCAAGGCGATTGTCTGGGGCGAATTTGGGCGCAAGGCCATGGTCGAAGATTCGGCCGGACGGGGGTATATCGTGGGCGTCGGCACCCCGGTCGGGGAAAAAGAGGGGATCATTACCGATATTTTCAACGACAGCCTCGTGGTTCAACAGCAGGTCTGGGACAGCAGGCTGAAACGGATGATGCCTCAGAACTCGGTCGTGAAGCTCAAAAAGCAACCTCCGCCAAAATAGGATTACTTCCCGCGCAGGAGGGATACCACCAGCATGAGCGCCCCGGCGGTGATCGCGCTGTCGGCTGCGTTGAACGCCGGCCAGTGGTAGGCGCCCACATAGCAGTCCAGAAAGTCAATCACTTCCCCGAAACGCAGGCGGTCGACGAGGTTCCCCAGCGCCCCGCCGACGATCAGGGCGTAAGACGTCCGGGTCCAGCGGTCTTCCGGGCGCAGTTTGCCGTAGGCGAACAGCAGGACGATGACGATAAAAACCGTCAATCCCATGAACAGGCCCTGGCGGAGGGCGGAGTCGGCTCCCGCAAAAATGCTGAAAGCCCCGCCCGGGTTCCTCACGTGCACCAGGTTGAAAAACCCCGGAATGATTTCAAGGCTCGAATGCAGCGGCAGATACTGGAGGATCAGAAGTTTGGTCAGCTGATCCAGAACGATGATCCCGCCGCCGATGAAGAGCAGATATGCCATGGTCACTCCTTTGGCGCCGCCAGTGTCATCACCTTTCCCACGAAGCACCCGAGCGGTAGGGAGAAAAGATGGCTTCGGGTGCCTAAGTGTGACTTCGTGGATGAAACTACCGAGAGGACGCCCTTCACCCAGCCACGACCCCCTGACAGCGACCGCAGAGGGTGGGGTGATCGGCGAACCGGCCAACCTGTTCGGATCGCACCCAGCATCGTTCGCACTTGTGGCCCGGGGCCAGGGCAATCTCCACCTTGAGCCCCGGCAGCTCGACGCCCTCCGTCGCCTGGGCCAGGCTCGAGGCGGGCACAAAGGTCACCTTCGAAACAATGAAAACCGACCGGAACAGTTCTTCCTGGCCGGCGAAGGTCTGTTCCAGGTCTTCCGGGAAGGCGAGTCTGACCTCGGCATCCAGGGGATGACCGATGGCTTTCGTCTGGCGAGCCCCTTCCAGGGTGCGGGTGACATCGCTGCGGATCTTGAGAATGGTTTGCCAGCGTTGGTTCAGATCATCGTCCTGGAGGCCGGCATCGATTTCCGGGAAGCTTTCCAGATGGATCATGGCGCTGGGTCGATGGGGGAGGTGCGACCAGGCTTCCTCGGCGGTAAAGGAAAGCACGGGTGCCATAAGCTTCAACAGGGCCGTCAGAATCTGGTAGAGGGCCGTCTGGGCGGAACGGCGGGCGGTGCTCCGGGTTGCCGAGGCGTAGAGGCGGTCTTTCAGGATATCGAGGTAGAAGGAACTGAGGTCCACGACGCAATAGTTGTGCAGGGCATGATACACCCGGTGGAATTCGAAGCGGTCATAGGCCTGGCGCACCCTTTTGATCAGGTCCTGAAGCTGGATGAGCGCGAATCGATCCAACTCGTCCAGGTCGCGGAAGGGCAGGGCGTCGCCCGCCGGCTCGAAATCTCCAAGATTGCCGAGGAGAAAGCGGCAGGTGTTGCGAATGCGCCGGTATGCTTCGCTCAACCGCTTCAGAATATCGGGCGAGATGCGAATATCGTCGCGATAGTCTTCCGCCGACACCCACAGGCGCAGGACTTCCGCGCCGTACTGCCTGATGATCTCTTCAGGGGCGATCACATTCCCGAGCGATTTTGACATCTTGTAGCCCTGGCCGTCGACGACGAAGCCGTGGGTGAGCACGCTCCGGTAGGGCGCCGTGTCGCGCGTTCCCACGGCGGTGAGGAGGGACGAATGAAACCAGCCCCGATGCTGGTCGCTCCCTTCCAGATAAAGATCGGCCGGGGACCTGAGGCTTTCCCGCCGTTCCAGCACGGCGGCGTAGGAAACCCCCGAATCGAACCAGACATCGAGGATGTCCATCTCCTTGCGAAACTCGTCGCCGCGGCACTCCGGGCAGACCGTGCCGGGCGGCAGCAGGGCTTTGGCCTCACGATCGAACCAGCAGTCCGCGCCTTCCTTTTCGAAAAGCGCCACCACATGCCGGAACACTTCCGGGGTGGCAAGCAGCCGGCCGCAGTTCGAGCAGGTGAAGACCGTGATCGGGACGCCCCAGGAACGCTGCCGGGAAATGCACCAGTCCGGGCGATTCTGGATCATGCTGTAGATCCGCTCCTTGCCCCAACTGGGAATCCATTCAACCCGCTCGATCCAGTCAAGCGCCTTCTGCCGCAGGCCATTCTGGTCCATGGTGATGAACCATTGTTCGGTGGCGCGGAAGATGACCGGCTTTTTGCACCGCCAGCAATGAGGGTAGCTGTGCTCGATATCCGCCTCCTTCATGAGGCGCCCCACTTCGCGGAGTTTGCCGTTGACCGCCTGGTTGGCATCGAACACGAACTGCCCCGCAAAATACGGTACTTCTTTGGTGAAGCAGCCGTCGTCGTCAATGGGGGAATAGACCTCGAGGCCATATTCGAGCGCCATCTCATAGTCTTCGCGGCCATGCCCGGGGGCGGTGTGGACGCAGCCGGTACCGGCTTCGAGGGTCACATGGCGGCCCAGGATCAGAACACTCTCACGCTCCAGGAAGGGATGGTGACAGGCAAGGCCGCGCAGGTCGGCGGCCCGGAATTGCCGCAACACCTGGTACTGGTCGACCCCAAAGAGGGACATGCAGCTTTCCACCAGGCCTTCCGCCAGAATCCAGATTTCACCGGCCGCGGCGACCGCCACGTAATCGAAATCAGGATGCAGGGTGATGGCCAGGTTGGCCGGAATGGTCCAGGGAGTGGTGGTCCAGATGAGGACATACGCAGGCTTGTCGCCAAATTCCGGGAAGAGCGCCCGGCTCTTGGCGGTCAGCGGAAATTTGACATAGATCGAGGGTGAGACATGGGGATGATATTCGACTTCGGCTTCCGCCAAAGCCGTGCGACAGCTGGCACACCAGTAGATCGGCTTCTTGCTCCGGATCACGCTGCCGGCCTCGAAGAACCGTCCCAGTTCCCGCGCGATGGTCGCTTCATAGTCATAGGCCATGGTCAGGTACGGATTATCCCACTCGCCGAGCACCCCAAGCCGTTTGAACTCGTTACGCTGAATGTCGATGAAGCGTTCGGCGTAGGCGCGGCAATGACGCCGGATCTCGACCAGCGTCAGGGACGCCTTGCGGGGACCCAGTTCGCGATCCACCTGATGTTCGATGGGCAGCCCATGACAGTCCCAGCCCGGCACGTAGACCGCATCAAACCCGCTCATCTGGCGGCTCTTGACGATCATGTCCTTGAGAATCTTATTGAGAGCCGTACCCAGGTGGATGTTGCCGTTGGCATAGGGAGGACCGTCATGAAGGATATACCGGGGTCGGCCTTTACCTTGTTCTCGCAGCAGCCGGTAAAGCTCCATCCCCTCCCACCTGGCCAGGATCTCGGGCTCCCGGCGGGACAGGTTGGCCTTCATGGGAAAGTCGGTGTGAGGAAGGTTCAAGCTCTCCTTATAGTCCATGGTCGCATCTCCCTATGGGTAGGATTCCAACGCTCCCGGTATTCCTCTGCGGGGACGGCGGGAATCCTCGCAGGCGGAAGGGTCGGCGTGGTTTTCGGTCCAATTCAAAACATTTAATTCTACCAGCACCCTACGGCCCTCTGTCAAGCGCTTAAGCGAGTGTGCGGCGGGCTCCCTTCCCGGACCGGCACCCGGCAGGCGCCGCGACCTTGCCTTAACCTCGACACTCTGCTATTCCTGACTCGACAGCAACGTGGCCCCTGGACCTTGCTGCAAGTCTAAGGGACCGTCCAGGAATAAGCATTATGGTCAATAGGAACGCAGGGTGGGCGGTGCCTACCGATGCCGCACCGATGGTGGGCACCGCCCACGTAACGGCCTACTTGGTTTTGGACAGTCACCAAGGGAGAACTGGATGACGGTTGCCGAAGAACTCGCCCGGTTTGTGGTGCAAGCATCCTATGAAGACCTGTCCGAGGTCGCCCGGGAGCAGCTGAAGATTCGGGTTCTCGACAGCTTGGGCTGCGCCATCGGGGCGCTCGAAGGCGAACCCGTCAGGCTGGTGCGGGAGCAGCTCGAGGATTTCGGCGGCAGCGGGCTCTGTGGCCTGATCGGCGGGGGACGGAGCTCCCCGGATCGCGCCGCCTTCTACAATTCGGCCCTGGTCCGCTATCTTGATTTCAACGACAGCTACCTGGCGCGGCACGAAACCTGCCATCCCAGCGACAATCTGGGGCCGGTGCTGGCCGCCTGCGAATATGCCGGGACCGGCGGCAAGGAGCTGCTCTGCGCCCTGGCCGTGGCCTATCAGGTGCAATGCCGGCTGAGCGACGAAGCCCCGGTGCGGGCGCGCGGTTTTGACCACACCACGCAGGGCTCCTTTGCCGTGGCGGCAGGAGTTGCTCGCGGGCTCCAGCTCGATTTCCAGCGGACGGTCAATGCGCTTGCCCTTTGCGGCACGGCCTTCAATGCCCTGCGCGTCACCCGCACCGGGGCGCTCTCGCACTGGAAGGGGCTGGCCTACCCCAATACCGCTTTCGCTTGCACCCATGCCGCCTTCCTGGCCATGCGGGGGGTCACCGGACCGCAGACCGTCTTCGAAGGCAACAAGGGCTTCATGGAAACCGTTTCCGGCCCCTTTGCGATCGACTGGGCGCAGGAAGACCTCGAACGGGTGACGCGCACCATCGTCAAGAAGTACAACGCCGAAATCCACTCCCAGAGCACCCTCGAAGGCCTGCTCGAACTGCAGATGGAACATGGCTTTTCAGGTCAGGACGTGGTCCGCATCGAACTCGACACCTTCGAGGTGGCGTTCAACATCATCGGCGGCGGCGAAGAAGGGGACAAGACCGTCGTTCGCACCAAAGAAGAAGCCGACCACAGCCTGCCCTATCTGGCGGCGGTGGCTCTGCTGGACGGGGAGGTGACGCCCGCGCAGTACCGACCCGAGCGGATCCAACGGGAGGATGTGCAGACCCTCCTGAAGAAGATTTTCGTTCGGCCCGATCCTTCCTGCAGTGCCCGCTTCCCCGGCGAAATGCCCTGCCGCCTGCGCGTGTTCCTGCGCACCGGGCGGGTGCTCAAGCTGGAAAAGCACGACTATGAAGGCTTCCACACCAACCCCCTGTCGTGGGACCGCGTTGTGGCCAAGTTCCACCGCCTCTGCAAGCCCTGTCTCGACCCCGATCTGGAGGTCGAACTCATTGAAACGGTGAGAGAACTGGAGCTGGTCCGGGTGGAATACCTCGTCTGGCTCCTGGAGAGAATCCGCTGCCGCAGCCTTAGCCCAGGCGATGGCGGCGACGGTGGCGAGCGGTGATCCGGAATTCCGGCAAGTGGTATCGCTCATCGATCTTCGCTGGTTTTGAGCGAGCAATCGAGTTCCCACCCTGGCAGACCGGTCGCCGTTCCATCGATTGGCGGCGGGTGACTGTGAGCAACGTTCTGGTTTCGGACCGGTTGTCGAGGAGTTTGAGGTGAACAGAGGCGCTCCATCCTGGCATCGAGTCCGCCCGCGCCACCTGTGGGCATTGAGCCTGCTCATTCTTCTGGCCGCCTCAACCGTCTCAGCGCAGCCCGAGGAAGTGATCCCGCCTCCTCCGGAGATCATCGGCCCGCCTCCGCGGGAACTCCCCTCGGCAGTCCTCCAGGAAGAACAGACCCAAAACCATCTCAAGACCATCATCACCAGCCTGAACGCCAAGCTGGCGCTGGTGGAGGAGCAGTCATTGTGGCGGGAAAACCGCTGGAATGCGGTCCTTCGCAATCACCTTATCGATCTCAGCATGTGGTGGAGATTTGCCGATCTCACCACCTGGACCCTGCGCACCTTCGGCGAGCACGAACCGGTCAGACAGCTCTTCTTCTTTGCCATGCCCTTCCTGGAATGGATGATTGAGCCATTCGTCATCCTGGTGAATCCGACACTGCCGGAGGGCCGGCTGGAAGCCGACCTGGATCGCCTGACCTGGCTCATCAAGTACAAGCAGGGTGAGGGCATGGCGGTCAGTATCGGCCATGTGAGCGATGCCTCGCAGTCGGAAGTGGAAGCGAAGCAGATCCTGGCCTTCTACCAGCTGCTCATCCGCCACCTGGCAGCACGGGAAGGAATCGAGGCGGTCAATCTGTCCGTGAACCTGTCGGCCCTGGCGTATGGCCTGGATAAGCTGCAGGGGGACACCGCTCTCGAGGCGAGCCTCCCCGAAGCGGCCGCCAACAGGGTGAAGGCAACCAGGGCTGCCCTGGGGCAGCTGCTCCAGGCTGCCGATGAGGTCAAAGAAAAGAGCGTCTTCATCCGCCTCGAAACGGCGGGATATGCGGACGAGAAGGCGATGCTCGCGATCTTCAAGGAGGTGGCGGCGGAAAACCCCGAAATCATCAGCAACCAGGACGGCAGCCTCCGTCTCGGAGTCGTCATCCAGGCCTGCCGGAAGGATGTATGCAGGGACCTGGAGGACCTGCTCGAATGGGCCCGCAGACACACCGTACGGGTGCCGGTAAGGCTGGTCAAGGCGTACTTTGCAACGCACGAACCGGACCTTACCCCTGCGACCGGGGATGCCGGAGGTCTCGCCTGGAGTTCGAAGGAAGCCATCGATGCGAGCTTCGAGAGGCTCAGCGAATTCCTGATCCTCCATCGGGACCATTTCCAGATCGCCTTTGCCACCCATAACCTTCGTTCCATTGCTCGCGCCATGGCCCTTGCAGGCTCCTACGGCCTGGGCAGAGCCGACTTTGAATTCCAGATGCGGCTGGGACTGGGGGATGCCATCAAGGAAGTGGTGACAAGTATGGGCTATCGTCTGCGGGTCTTTGTTCCGATTGGGGCTTACGCTCCGGCCCTGGCGTATGCCGGGAGCTGTTTCAGAAAATTGGCAGACAAAGAAGACCCGCTTGCCAGGACTTTGGGTGGCGACACCGCCCACCTGGAAGGGCCGCCACCGCAATTTCACCACGCCGAAGGTAGTACGGAGGAAGCCTGTGTCGAGGCACTGGTGACCGGGGCCCGCGCCGAAACTGCCGGAACCCCTTAGCCAATCTTGATTTGCTTCATTTTTTCGGTAACCTTTCCCCGTCTTTTGATGACTTTAAAGAAGAACCGGGAGCGGGTGGCGCGACTCGGGGCTTCGCTGGCGCTGTTTCGCTGGTTCCCAAGCTCCGGCTTGGGGCCCCTGGTGAGCCAAACTCCAGCTTGGCGTGAGTTGTGGCCACTGGAAGCTGGAGCTTCCGGACGGATTCTGACCACTATCGGCAGAACACGGGAGGACTGGACCTTTGCAGATGAATCGAGTGATCAGACGTGGGATACCGGTGCTGGCACTGGTGACGGTTCTCGCCGTAACGGGGGCGTGGTTGCTGGCCGGCGGCACCAGGGAGAACGCCTCATTCCGTACCGTTGCGGTGACGCGGGGCGATTTGCTGGCGACCATCAGCGCCACGGGCACCGTGGAACCGGAAGAATTGGTGGACGTGGGAGCGCAGGTGGCCGGGAAGATTGTTTCCTTCGGCAGCGATATGGCGGGGAAAATGGTCGACTATGGGTCCATGGTCGAAGAAGGGACCATCCTGGCCCAGATTGACGATGCCTTGTACGCTGCCGATGCCGCGCAGGCCAAAGCGCAGCTCGAACAGGCCAAAGCCGGTGTGGCCCGCGCCGAAGCAGACCTGGGTCAGCTGCAGGCCAAGCTCGTCCAGGCCGAACGGGACTGGCATCGTGCCAGGAAACTGGGTCCGGGTGACGCCCTCTCCCAGAGCGACTACGATGCCGCGTTATCGGCCAGCGAGGTCGCCAGGGCCAATGTTGCTGTCGGCAAAGCCGCCATTGCCCAGGCCGCCAGTTCGCTGGCTCAGGCCGCGGCCACGCTGCGACGAGCCCAGCAGAACCTGGATTACTGCACCATCAAATCACCGGTCCGAGGGGTTATCATCGACCGGCGGGTGAACATCGGCCAGACGGTCGTCGCCAGTCTCAACGCTCCCAGCCTGTTTCTCATCGCCAAAGACCTCAGGCGCCTCCAGGTCTGGGTGGCCGTGAATGAAGCGGACGTCGGCAGTATCCATCCCGGACAGCCGGTAACCTTCACGGTAGATGCGTTCCCCGGACAGGTGTTTCAGGGCGAAGTGGGCAAAATGCGGCTCAATGCCACCATGACCCAGAATGTGGTCACCTACACGGTGGAGGTTCTCACCGACAACCAGGACGGCAAGCTCCTCCCGTACCTGACGGCGAATGTGAAGTTCATCGTGAGCAACCGCCCCGGCGTGTTGCTGGTGCCGAACGCCGCCCTGCGGTGGACCCCAACCGCCGCCCAGATGGTGCCGGGGGGCGCTGGGAAGGCTCGCCGGCCCGCTTCCGAGCAGGGTGCGCCGAGCGCGGGCGGTCCCGCCCGAACCGGTTCGGAAGAAGCCAATACGGGCACCCTCTGGACCCCTGAAGGCAAGCTGGTGAAGGCCATTCCCGTCCGTCTCGGCATGACCGATGGCACGGTGACGGAAATCGAGAATGAGCAGCTCAAGGAAGGGACGGTGGTCGTCATCGGCGATCAGCCCAGGGAAGCGGCCAACCCGTCAACTGCTGCCAGCCCCTTTACGCCGCAGTTGTTCAGGAGCGGCGGCGGGCGGCATTGATTGGGCGGTGAATCGGTGAAGGGGTGAATCGGTGAATCGGTGAAGCGGTGAATCGGTGAAGCGGTGAAGCGGTGAAGCGGTGAAGGGGTGAAGGGGAGTAGGGCAGGATGGCGCTGATCGCATTGCAGGATCTTTTCAAGTCCTATGAGCTGGGGGAAATCAGCATCCCGGTGCTGCGCGGCATTTCGCTCACCATCTGCCGGGGTGACTTTGTGGCCCTCATGGGAGCCTCGGGATCCGGCAAGACCACCCTCATGAACATCCTGGGCTGCCTGGACCGCCCTACGTCCGGCCGGTACGTGTTCGACGGTCGGGAAGTGAATGCCCTGTCGGCGGACGAGCGGGCCGTGCTGCGCAATCAGAGGATCGGCTTTGTGTTCCAGAATTTCAATCTGCTGCCCCGCACCACCGCCCTGGAAAATGTGATGATGCCGCTCACCTATACCACCGAACCCACCTCCGGCAGCGAAGCCCGGCGGCGGGCGGAAGAACTGCTGCGGCGGGTCGGCCTGGGTGAACATTTCGACCATGAACCGTCCCAGCTTTCGGGCGGGCAGCAGCAGCGGGTGGCCATTGCCCGCGCTCTCATCAACCGTCCGCCGCTGCTGTTTGCGGATGAACCTACGGGCAACCTGGATTCCTCCACCAGTGACGAAGTCCTCCGCTTGTTCGAGCAGCTCAACGCGGAAGAAGGGGTTACCATCATCCTGGTGACTCACGACCCTGCCGTCGCCGGGCATGCCAGGCGGATCATCCGCATCCGCGACGGGGTGATCGCACCGACGGGAAACCGCCCGCAGGAGAATACCGACGAGGGATGTCGGGAACCCGGCGAGGAGCGCACCATCGAAAGCGGGTGGGTTGGCGAAGGCTTTGGGCTGCGCTTTCGCCGGATGCTGAATACCGCCTTGAACAGCCTTCGCCGCAACATCCTGCGGGCCGCCCTGACCGCTCTCGGCATCATCATCGGAGTGGCCGCGGTGATCGCCATGATGGAAATCGGGCGCGGCTCGTCGAGCGCCATTCAGCGGACCATCTCGAGCATGGGCGCCAGCAACCTGCTGGTCGTGCCGGGTACCGCCGCCAGTGGGGGGGTCACGTTCGGGATGGGCAGTGTCATGACCCTGACTCCTCAGGATACTGACGTCATTGCCGCCGAAGCGCCCGCCGTCCGTGCCGCCGCCCCCATTGTGCGCGCGCGCGCCCAGATCGTCTACGGCGGCAAGAACTGGGTCCCGACCTTCATTTTCGGCACCACTGCGGCTTACCTCGACGTCCGGGAATGGGAGCTGGCCCAGGGCAGTGTCTTCAGCGAACGCGATGTACGGAATGCCAACAAGGTTTGTGTCATCGGTCAGCGCCTGGTGACGGAACTGTTTCAGGGAGAAGATCCCATTGGCAGGGAACTCCGGGTAAAGAACATCGCCTTCAAGGTCATCGGAGTGCTCAGCCCCAAGGGGGCCAACATGATGGGCCTGGACCAGGACGATATCCTGCTTGCCCCCTGGACCACCATCAAGTACCGCGTGACCGGCAGCAGCCTCGCCAACGTGAACCAGAGCGCCGCCACCGCCATTTCCGGGACTTCCCAGAGCGTCAACACCCTGAGCAACCTCTACCCGAGCACCGACGTCACTCTCTATCCGGTCCAGTCCGCCAGTCAGGCTGCCAACACGCCTCTGCCGGTGAGGTTCGCCAACATCGACCAGATTCTGGTGGCAGCCCGTTCGACCGACCAGAGTCAGGCGGCGGTCACTCAGATCACCCAGATCCTGCGGGAACGACATCGTCTCCGTCCGGATGAGCCCGACGATTTCAATGTGCGCGATATGACGGAAATGACCAGAACCCTGGCCTCGACCGCCACCCTCATGACCAGACTGCTGCTGGCGGTTGCGCTCATTTCCCTGGTGGTGGGAGGTGTGGGGATCATGAACATCATGCTTGTCTCGGTGACCGAACGAACCCGTGAGATCGGTCTGCGGATGGCTGTTGGGGCGCGAGGGCGAAACATCCTGCAGCAGTTTCTGGTGGAGGCCGTGGTGTTGAGCTTTTGCGGCGGTGCCGCCGGGATTCTCCTGGGTCGGGGCATTTCCCACCTGGTATCCGTCTTCCTGCGCTGGCCCACCGAACTCTCTCCCGCCGCGGTGGTCACGGCGTTTGTCGTTTCTGCCTCGGTCGGCATCACCTTCGGCTACTATCCCGCCTGGAAGGCGTCGCGGTTGGATCCGATTCTGGCACTGAGGTACGAGTGAAAAATGAAGGGTGAAGGGTGCAAAGCACATTCAGCTGTGACTGGGAAACCGCTGACGGCGAGGGGCAAGATTCTCGAATGAAAACGGGCAACTCATACGATGCTTTAGTGTGGGCCGGGAAATGGGCGGATAGCGCCCGAATCAGCCTTCAGCGGAGGGCCGTGGGCATTCGCCGGGCGGTCCTGGCATTACTCCTCGCGTTGCTGGGGGGGTGTGCCGTGGGGCCGGATTTTCACCGTCCCCGGGTGCCGGTCCCGCCTGCGTGGCGGGGCGTGGCGGATAACGCCACGATGTTGCATCCCAGTATTGTTACCGATCAGCCGGCGCGGCTCGCGGCATGGTGGCAGAACTTTCACGATCCCATCCTCACGTCGCTGGTGGAGCGAGCCATCGCTTCGAACCTCGATCTGCGCCAGGCTGAAGCACGCCTGCGGCAGGCCCGGGCAAGCCGGGGGATAGCGGCTTCCGGTCTGTTTCCCGAAATAGCTGCCGATGCCAGCTATAGCCGCAGTCTCAGCACCAGGTCTTCTTTCGGCTCGTCAGGAGCGACGACCCTGCAGCCCACGGTCGTGCCCGCCGCCAGCGATCTCTTCCAGGCAGGCCTCGATGCGGCCTGGGAGCTGGACATCTTTGGTGGCACACGACGGCAGGTCGAGGCGGCGCAGGCCAACCTGCAGGCCGCCCGGGAAGACCGGCGGGAGGTGCTGGTCTCGCTGGCGGCCGAAGTGGGGTTGAACTATGTCAACCTGCGCGGATTTCAGCAGCAGATCCTTATCGCCCGGCAGAATCTCGAGACTCAGAAACACACGGCTGAGATCACCCGAAAACGCTTTGAGGCCGGCTTTGTCAGCGGGCTGGATGCAGCCAACGCCAATGCCCTGGTGGCCACCACGGAAGCCCAGCTCCCGGGGCTCGAAACGTCGGCTCAGGCAGCGATCTACGGTCTGAGTGTGCTGTTGGGGCTGCAGCCTGCCGCGCTGGTCGAAGAACTCACGGCCGCCGCGCCGATTCCCGCCACGCCGCCGGAAATACCGGCCGGGCTCCCCTCCGACCTCATTCGCCGGCGTCCTGACATTCGGCGGGCGGAAGCGGGGCTCCATGCCTCCACCGCCGCTATCGGGGTGGCCATCGCCGATCTTTTTCCCAAATTCTCCCTGACCGGCTCCTTCGGCTTCATGGGCAACGACCTCGGCTCCGTCAGCAACTGGACCAGCCGTTACTGGTCGTACGGACCGACGGTCACCTGGCCCATCTTCACCGCCGGGCGCATTCGCTGGAATATCGAATTGCAGCAGGCCATCAAGGAGGAAGACCTGGCTGCCTATGAACAAACCATCCTCGTGGCTCTGAAAGATGTGGAAACCGCTCTGGTAGCCTACGCCAAGGACCAGGAACGGATCCGGTCCCTCAGCGCGGCAGTGGAAAACAACCGCAAGGCCGTTGAGCTGTCAACCCGACGGTATGTTACCGGCAAGAGCGATTTCCTGAACGTGCTCGTGGCCCAGCGCTCGCTCAACACCACGGAGGAAGCCCTGGTGCAGAGCACCCGCAGCCTGGCCACCGACCTGATTGCCCTTTACAAAGCCCTGGGCGGCGGCTGGGAGGACGAGCCAGGCGGGCAGGCGCTGGATTGAGTCTGGGGATTTCGTGGTGGTTCGGAACACAAAGGATGGAAAGGCCTTTTTTCGTGTGCCTTCGCCATCCTTCGTGTGCCTTCGTGGATAGAAAAGCGGTTCAAACAAGCCGCCGTGGTTCCACGGCAACTCCCTACTTCAGTTTCCTGGCCAGGAAGAAGCCGTCGGGATCGCATTCTTCCCGCAGCAGCTTCAGATCCTGCGCCCCCGGTTCCTTCATCTCCTGCAGGTCCGGGGAAATGAGCAGCTCAAAGCTGACCTTCTTCTGGATGTCCTCGGCGGTTCTTCCCGGCGCCGCTTCCAGGAGCATCATGCGATGGGTCTCGTCGTCGAACCCAAAAAGGGCCTCATTGGTGATGACCCGGTACGGGCCGGAACCCATAACTCCCGAATCTTCCCGGAACTTCGGAGAACCGTCGCCATAGCCGATGCTCGTCAGAAAATCGACCTGATTGACGAACCGCCTGGGCTCCAGCGCCATGATGATGATCGATTTTTCGCAGTTGGCCGCCATGGCCCCGGCCCCACCGCTGCCCGGAAAGCGGGTGGCCGCCTTGGTGTAGGTGCCTCCTTCAAAGGTCGAATTCACATTGCCGTACATATCGATCTGGGCTCCCCCGATGAAGGCAAAGTCGGCGTGACCGCGCTGGGTCAGCTCGAACACCGCCGCCAGGCCCTTGAGGAAGCAGGCCTTGCGGCAGGCTCGGGTATCGCCCACGGAAAGCGGCATGCCCATTTCGAGCACCGGGGTCAACGGCCCGGCTTCAAAGATGATCCCGAGGCCGGGAGCGTGGGTGAGCTGGGCATGGATGGAGGCGATGATCGGCAATCCCGTGCCCACAAAGACAATGGTGTTGTCCTGAAGGACGCGGGAACCGGTGTAGGCAATCATTTCAAACGGAGTATAATCAGGCATTACAGGAACCTCCTAAGTTCAGCAGCGGGATATCAGGAGAGGATGATCGGCTGGCCACCGTCCATGTCCTTGATCTTCTTGAACGTCTTGTATGGAATCTTGCCGAGGAAATCATCGTACGTTTCGCAGCCGAAAATGTAATTGTCATAGTATTTCTTCAAGATATCCTTGTTGCCGGTTTTCCTGAATTCTTCGGAAACACTTCGGAACATGAGGATATGCTCCATATCGAACCAGTAAAAGCCGTAGCAGGCCCCCGGATAGCTGGCAAACCGCTGTTCGATGACCGCATCCACGGCGGTGTAGGGAATTTCCGTCAGGTTTGGATAGGTGCGGATGTTCTCGTTGGGGATGATCTGTTCCGCCGTGGCGATGGTGTGGCAGGCCGCCATGGCGATTTCCGGACAGGTACAGTGGGCGCCGAAAATCCGGCAGTTGCCGTACATATCCGCGGCAGTTACGTTCAGGATGCCCACATCGGGATAGCATGCCGGTACCAGGTAGGCATTCCGGCCGGTGAAGGGACTCTGCACCATACAGCCGCGATTCACAAGTTCCATGTCCGAGCCGCCGTGGTCGCGTACCGGGATGAATTCGAGGCCCATGGCCGCGGCTTTGAAGCGGGCCGTCATGCCGTAATTGGTGTAATCATCCAGCTTGATCATGCCGTTGGCACAGAGATGCCGCAGCAGCGGCGCAATGCCGATGACCTCATAGCCCCACCAGGCCAGCTCCACCCTTCTGATGGAAAGGTGCTCGGGGTAGGCCAGCATGGCCCCGGCGAGCAGTTCGGGACAGACCGAATTGGATTGAAACGAGAGCGTCAGGTCCTTGGCGCCCTGGCGAATGATTTCGTGGACAATGGCCACCGGCGGGCGGGTGTTGACGAAACCGCCAAGGCCGATGTTGATGCCGTCTTTGATGTACTTCTGGACCGCTTCCTTGAGGGTGGTCCGTTTGTCAACCAGGCCCTTGGGCTTGTTGACCATGGTCTTGCGTGCTTGTTCAGGGGATGCCCCCCACCACTGGAACGGCGCCTCGGCGACCTGATTGAGCACCTCGTCCCCAAGGTTCGACACATTCCTGATCAAGGATCCAACCTGTTGATTCATCGACTACCTCCTAACACCGTGTTCAGATGCACTGTTCACTTCCGCCGGTGGCCCATCCCAGGGGGCTCGGGCGAGCGTCCCCGAGGTGCGCCGGTCACAGGAGTACGAGTTTTATTTCACAAAGCGTGCTCTATACTCGAAGGCGTATGGGGACTCAAGGTTCGATTTGGGCGGTTAGTCCGCACGGCGGCGGAAAATGCTACGGAAAAGCCCTGGAACTTCTAAAAGCATAAGCTCCAGAGCCTGTTCGCAAAGATTTGGCGGAATCTGTCAGTACGTGAAATTTGTGCTTTATTTCTCCTGTGCCTGGGCAGGCCTTGGCGCGTTTGGGCCGAGGAGTGCCGCCAGGGCCTCGATCAGCACCCTGCACTGGGCATCGGTGCCCACCGTAATGCGGAGGAATTGGTCGATGCGCGGCTGACGGAAATGGCGCACAATGATGGCGCGGTCACGCAACTGCCGCGCCAGCTCCTCCGCATCCCGAGCAGGATGACGGGCAAAGACAAAATTGGCCACCGACGGCAGTACCTCGAAACCCAGGCTGCGCAGTTGGGCCGTGAGCGCCTCCCGCGTCCGCATGATGGCCTGGCGCGTTTGCTCGAAATAGGCCTGATCCTCCATGGCCGCTACGGCCCCGGCAATCGCAAAGCGATCCAGGGGATAGGAATTGAAGCTGTTTTTTACCCGTTCCAGGGCTTCGATGAGAACCGGGTCGCCGACTGCGAACCCCACCCGGAGCCCGGCCAGCGAGCGGGATTTAGAGAGGGTCTGCACAACCAGCAGGTTGCGGCAATGAGGTACCAGGGGCACCGCGGATTCCCCGCCGAAATCCACATAGGCTTCATCCACCACCAGCACCGACTCGGTGTTTCGCTCCAAAAACCTTTCGATGGCCGCCAGAGCCAGGCCCCGACCGGTAGGTGCATTGGGGTTGGGAAAGATCACCCCCCCGTTCGGCCGTTGGTAATCCTCCAGGCGGATCTCGAAAGTCTCGGTAAGCGGTACGGTCTCGTGAGCCACCCCGTACAGGCGGCAGTAGACCGGGTAGAAACTGTAGGTGATATCCGGGACCAGGAGCGGCAGCGGGTGCTTGAGCAGCGCCTGAAAGGTATGCGCCAGCAGCTCGTCGGACCCGTTCGCCACAAAGACATGCGCCGCGGTTACGCGGAACCTGGCGGCCACCGCTTCCTTGAGCCGATCGGCGTTGGGGTCGGGGTAGAGCCGCAGGGTATCGGCCGCTTCGGCCCGGAGGGCCGCAATGACCCGGGGGGATGGTCCGTAGGGGTTTTCGTTGGTATTCAGTTTGACCAGATTGGCCACCTTGGGCTGTTCTCCCGGTACGTAGGGAGTCAGGCGGTGAACGATCGCACTCCAAAAACGACTCATATTCGGGCTCCAGTATCCTGTCGAGTTCTTTTTTTATCCACGAAGTCGCACGAAGTCACACGAAAAATAGCGTGGCCGAGATCTTTGCGGACGCAATCCAAAGCTGATTGACACCAGCGGGTCCTGATCGTATTCTTTATGGCACTGGTTCATCCCTGTGAGTCAAGAAGATACGGCTGACAGCGCGCTTCAAAGGCGCAGGTCGGCTTGGTCGTGCCTGCAACCCGGCGGTCACGGGAGCGAGAGAATGCCGCCCGCCCTGCCTTTACCATCGTAATCACCCTGGCCGGCCTGCCGTTGGTTGGCGAAGCCGGGGTTCGAAGTCGTGAGTGAATTTGAGGGTAAACAGCCATGGAATCTAATCTGCTGAGCTTCTTCCAGGAGCGCATGGCAAGAGCCTATGCCGAGCAGGTTTGGGCGGTACTGCTGGTCGGGAGCATGAACGGGTTCGTCATCAAGGAAGCGCGGACTCTCCTGGATGCACTCAAGTCCGCTCTCGTTGTCTGGGGAATAGGAATCATCACCGGGCTTGCGCTTCTCTCTATCTGGAGTCGACACGCCATCTTTCTCCATTACGACGGCCTGGCAAAACGGATCCTCGCGCACCACGCTTCTTCGGTTTCAACAGGCCTCAGCAGCCTTCAACAGGTCGCAGCCGTCACAGTGGGCTGGTCGGGTGTGGCTCTCTATACGCTGTTGGTTGTCGGCATGGCCTACGCTGCGCTTCGCACTCTGAGTGCCGTGGAACACCGTGGCGGCGCCAGCCCGGAAGAGGCAACCGGACGCTCGTAGACTGGCGTCATCGAGGCTGCGGCAACAGCGGCCGCAGGCGACGCCTTGTCACGGTAGGGATCGGTGCTGGGATCGATCCTCTCCCGGCCCAAGTCCCTCGTATTCTCGAACCCCTTCAGCGGTTCTCACGATGAAAGGGCCTCCGTGAGGCGATTCCTTCTGTTCCTTATAATGTTGGGAAACGTATTTGCTGCCGCCCCGCGGGCCGAAGCCCCGCCCGAGGGCTGGAGCCGCGAGGAGGCCCAGGGTAAGCTTGGCCGCTGCGTGCAATGCCTTGGCAACCCCAATGATTCACTCCTCGAGTGGGGACCGAACTTCCCCGGGTGGGAACGGAGCCGGCAGCCCAAGGCGGTCGGCCGCCCGGTCAAGGTTGGCTCGAAAGGAGTCATCAGGGAAATCCTGCCGGTATCGGAGGGCAGATACCGGGTGGTGGTCCACTGGGACCCCGAGAAGCCGGGAGAGCCATATTGGACAACGGTCATCGGTCCGACCGACGGCAACGTCACGGTTGCTTCCCGGCCACCGCCGGAACTCATCGGCCGGTGGCGTGAAGTCGGCCGATCGGCCACCCTTGAATTCCTGGAAGATGGCAGCTTCAAGGCCAAGGACAATGAAGGCATGGCGGTGGCCGGCAGATATGTCGTGGGCGAGGATCATAAACTCTCGTTCGTCATTCACCATGAAGGCACTGCGGATGAAGTTGTTACCGTCGATTTTTCGCTGCTTGACGGAGAACTGACGGTGATCTTTGCCGGCGCCAAAGAGGAAATAGAGCGCTACCGAAAGGAAAAATGAGAGGGATCGTTTGAACGTCATCAGCCCTTCGGAAAGGAGCCGCACCATGCTCAAGAAGCAAGCAGGGCAAGGCCTGCTCATCCTCGTTATGGCAGCCTTCTGGTCAGGTAGCGCCTTGGCCGCGGCACCGCTTTTCCCGTTCGAAGACCCGACCACTCAGCTGTGGGGATACCGGAATGCCCGCGGCGCAGTGATCATCAAGCCTCGTTATACAGTCGCCCAGGAATTCTCGGCCCACGGCATCGCTGCGGTTGCCGATGCTGCCGGGTGGAAGATCATCAACCGTAAAGGCAGGGTGCTGGTCCGACCGTTTCTGCTGGACAACGGTCCGGATCCTTTTCAGGAAGGCCTGGCCCGATTCAGAGAGGCAGGAAAGGTCGGCTTTTTCAACGAACGCGGCAGGATCGTGATCCCTGCGCACTTCCCTTTCGCCGGCCAGTTTTCCGAAGGCCGGGCGGTCTTCTGCCAGGGCTGCCGGGAACGGCCGGAAGGCGAACACCACTCCATTCACGGCGGATTGTGGGGCTTTATCGACAGGAAAGGAACGGTGGTCGTTACTCCGAGGTTCGACAAGGCTGAAGCCTTTCACCAAAGAAAGGCCAGAGTCATGCTCAACGGCCGGTGGACTACGATCGACCGACAGGGCCATCGGATTGGTCGGTGAAGGGGTGAAGCGGTGCCGGGGTGACGAGGGGTGTCCTCATGCCTGGGAGACAGAGCTTGAGAGTTCTGCAGGAGTGATTCTTGTCGCTTCGGGACGCCCTGAAACCATGAAAAGGACGGAGCCTGCCGGACAACCCGTAACTCGCAACTCGTAACCCGCGACTTCTCGCGGCCGGCTCCAGCGGCTTTTGAGATTCATTCGGGCCATTCGGAGAGCATGATGGACGAACCACCCGTAAGGGACGATCCAGTGAGGCGGATCTCGGCCATCACCGCAAGGCTGCCCGCCCGGTGGCTTGTGGCCTTGATCAAATTCACGCAGGTGCTGATGCTGATAGCCGGGCTGACTGCTTTCCTCTACGGAGCATATGAACTGGGACAGGATTTGTGGTTTTCGGTCAAGGGCGTTTCCGTGGAGGGCCATGTGATCGGGGAGGAAGTCGCCTACGAAGCCCGCGAGACCTTCCCCGGCAGCTCCACCGGCTCATTTGAAAGTGGCTATTCGAGCGTTCCCGTCTCCCGGCCGACAATCCGCTATCGCTGGCCGCCCGATGGCGGAGAGGTCTTCATCCACCGCTCGACCATCGAGTTCGAAGGGGATGAAATGGACCGCTACGGCATCGGCAGCCCGGTTACGCTTCGGGTATTGCCGAATGCTCCCAACCAGGCGCGGCTGCCGGGAGGGTTCACCCATTACCTGTGGGCTGGTATCGGTCTGGTCGCAGGGTTGTTCGCCCTGGTGCTGGTGAGCTCGCTCTTCTATCTCTACGAAGGACTCTTTGGCCGGGACCTATCCCGAGGACTCTCCCTCTTTCGCTCTGTGAACTGGACCACCACCGTGCTGGTGCTGGTGGCCCTGGCCGTCGGCTTGCAGCAGTTCCACCAGCGGGTGGTGCCCTGGCTCGGACTTCCGGAACTCACCTTAATCGTGACGGGCGACATCGGGTTTTTGCCACCCCTCCTGGCCGCCAAGGGAGAGCCGGACCCCGCCCGGTTCCTGAATGACGCGGAACGCTCCTTCGCCCGGCTGCCCTGGGTGGGGGAGGGCTTCGCCAGTGCGGCGCTGGAGCGGGCGCTCCGGCTGGGGAACGATGCCGCCGCCAGACGCTATCTGGCCGCTATGACTGATCCTGCCGAGCGCTTCCCGGTCTGCTCAAACCGGGCACTCGCCCACGCCGCGGAAGGCGGCAAAGAGGAATTCGTCCAGGTCCTGCTGGCCTACGGCATTGGTCCCGACACGGCTCCTTATGCAGGCGCCGAGCCGTTGCGGGAAGCGAGCCGGAACAATCATGTTGCGGTCATGGACGTACTGCTGACGGCTGGCGCACGCACCGATTATCCGGACCATCCCCTCCTCTGCAGCGCCATCGAGGGGCATGCCGAAGACGCGGTCCGATTGCTGCTGGAGCGCACCGCGGTAGATCTGGAGTGGCGCGAACCGAAGACCCGGCACACCCTGGCGGATCTGGCACTCCTGCAGGGCCTGGTGGCAACCGCCGACCTGCTCCGGGAACGCGAGGTCCCAGTCAGCCTGCCACCTTTCTACCGTTATGCGGTGCTCGGGGATCTGCAGGGTCTGGCGCGAGTGCTTCCCCGTGCTCGCTGGAATTCCGCCAGCTACGGTGACACCACCCTCCTGCATCTGGCCGCCCGCCACCATCAACCGGGTCTCGTCCGTGCCTTGATTGCCCTGGGCGCCGACCCCAACGCCAAGATCTTCGCCGACAACGGTCAGGCCTTCACCCCCCTGATTGAAGCGGTCGTGGCCAGAGACATCGAAATGATCAAGGTCCTGATCAAGGCACCCGGGATCAGGCTGGATCTTGGGGATTACCGTCACCTCACCCCACTTGCCTATGCCGTGCAGCATGATCGCTGGGACTTGGCGGAACTGCTGGCGGGGGCCGGCGCAAGTGTCAATGTGCAGGTCGGCGACTTCGACGGCAACACGCCGCTCCATCTCGCCGCGGAAAGAGGCGATGCGGTCAGGGTTCAGTGGCTGCTGAGCATGGGGGCCGACCCGCAGATGGTAAACTTCAGGCAGTTGACGCCACTCGAGGTGGCCCGCTCCTCGGGAATTGCCAACCTCCTCCGGCAAGAACGCTAACCGCCGTTCTGCTGGTCGCTTCTTCATCCATACGGGCATCCCCATTACCGGGAGGACCTTCGCGAGCCGTTTTCCGCTTCATTCAATTTCGTGTTATAATTAAAAGAGGGGCTCAGCCGCAGACACGAAGGTCCATGGAGCGTTCGGGAGGGACATGGTTTGAATTCTGAGGACCCGGCTCGGGTAGCTACCGGCGATGGCCGCTGGCTGGCGGTCTTCTGCCTTGCCCGGATCTTCTTCAGTTTCATCTTTGTGAGCTATTCGGCGGCGCTGCCGCTGCTCAAGAGCGACTGGGGCATGAGTGCCACTCAGGCAGGGATCGTTCAGTCCGCGTGGCATCTGGGCTACCTGGGTTCCTGCTTCATCGTCGGCTTTATGGGTGACCGTTACGGTGCCAAACGCACTTTTCTCTGGAGTGCGGTTGCAGCCAGTATCAGCGGCCTGGTTTTCGCCCTGTTTTCGTCCGACTTTGTTTCCGGCGCGATTCTCTACGGCTTCGCCGGGCTCTGCTCGGGCGGCTCCTATACGCCGGGCCTCACCCTGATTGCCGAACGCTTTGCCCCGCTCAAACGGGGACGTGCCATGGGCTATTTCCTCGCTGCCGGCTCCCTCAGCTATGCCATCTGCATCGTCACCTCGAGCCTGCTTTTTCCCCTTGGCGGCTGGCGGCTGGCGTTTCTGGTCACCTGCAGCCTGCCGACCGCCGGCATGGCGCTCTCCTGGTGGGTGCTGCGTGCCACCCCCAATCTCATTCATGCGACTCCCGGCGGCCAGGGCATGTGGCGAGCCATCCCCACGGTGCTCAGGAATAAACCGGCCCTCCTCTCGATGCTTGCCTACACCTCCCACTGCTGGGAACTGCTCGGCATGTGGGCCTGGCTGCCCGCCTATCTTGCCGCCGCAGCCCAGGCGGCGGCCGGGGAGCTCCAGGAAACCACCCGCGCCATCGGCCTCGGGGTGCTCCTGTCGGGCCTTACCTACCTGACAAGCATGCTTGGGAGTCTCATCGGCGGCAGCCTTTCGGACCGGTGCGGGCGCACTTTGACCCTGCTGTGCTTCTCGTCCCTCAGCCTCCTCTTCTCCTTCACCTTCGGCTGGATGCTCGGCTGGCCGCTGGCCGTGCTCTTCATCGTTGCCGCCTGCTACAATCTCGCTTCCATCGCGGATTCGTCCATCTACTCGACGGCCCTGACCGAACTCGTGGAACCTCAGCACATCGGCGCTGCCTATGCGCTCCGGTCGGTCATGGGATTCAGTGCCGGGGCAATCAGTCCGTGGGTCTTCGGGCTGGTGATGGATGTGGCGCAGGGTCCTTCCTGGTCATCGGAAACCCTGGCCTGGGGACTGGCCTGGACCAGTCTCGGCCTTGGCGCCCTGCCGAGCCCGCTCATGAACTGGTGGCTGCGGCGACAGCCGGAAGCCGCCCTGATGGCGAAGGGCCGCCGCTAGGACATCATGGTGAGAGGGAAAGACTGGATCATCCTGGCGGTCATTTTCGCCTCGCTTTTCGCCGGCGTTGCCCTCGAACAATTCCGTTCCTTCCTGGCGCCGCTCCCCATGGTCTGCATGATGGCGTTTCTCTTCATGAGTTTCCTTTCCTGCCGTCTGGTCCAGGTGGTGAGAGATATTCGAACCGTGTGGGCCAGGATGGTCGTGGTGCTCGTTCTGAAGCTCATAGTCCTGCCAGCTGCGGTGTTCATGGTTTTCCGGAGCCTTTTTCCGAAGTATGCCCTGGGCGCCCTGCTCCTCAGCGGTGTTTCGACCGGGGTGGTTTCCCCTTTCTTCGCGGAGCTGGTCAAGGGCAACACTCCAATCGTGCTGTTCGTGCTCGTTGGGAGTTCTCTGCTCGTTCCCTTCACGCTGCCGGTGATGGTCAAGATCCTGGCCGGACAGGCCATGGCGATACCGCTGACGGCTATGATCCAGCTCCTCTGCGTCATGGTCTTCATCCCGGTGCTCCTCGCCGAGGTCTTCAACCGCAGGTTTCCAAAGCTTGTCCACGCCATCCAGCAACGCCAGTATGGCTTTGCGCTGGTCTTGTTCGCTCTTACCAATCTGGGCGTGTTTTCAAGGTACGCCGAATTCCTGCGCCAGCATCCGGCTGTTATTCTCGAAGCCCTGGCGGTTGCGGCCACCCTCGCAGTCATCTGCTTTGGTGCGGGGATCATCTGTACTCTCGGCCAACCCCTGCCGGATCAGCTCGCCCTCAGCATCATTTTCGGGATGATGAACTATGTGCTGGTCATCGTCTTCAGTTCCGAGTTCTTTGGACCCATTGAACCAACCCTTGCAGCGGTCTACTCGATCCCCTTCTTCACCCTCCTCGTTCCGCTCAGACTCTATCAGCGCTGGGGAACAAGGATCGGGGGTGTTTTCCGAAGAGGCTCATTGTAGTATCAGCACTCGCCGCGAAAACGAGGGGCAGGGGAGGAGCCCTCGCTTATGATCATCACTACCAAGAGCGGCAAAGCCTTTGACACCGCTAGGGATCTGACGGCACCGGAGCGGCATATTCTGCAGAAGCTTTTCATATGGGAGACGATGGCCGCGAGCGTCGAGCAGTTCCGAGAAAAGAAAAGGGATGCTTTATCCAGAGGGTGGAACGATTCCGGCCCCATCCCGGAGAGTGAAGCCTTGAAAACGATCGTCGCTGATCTGGAACAGAAGGTAATCCTTCGCCTCTCCGAAACGACATCGTGACGCTGACAGCAGTCCAATAACAGGCCTCGTTGGGATTGAACGACAGATCCCGATCTTGCTCACCAGGCCGCTTCGGGCACCATGCCCTTCCCAATTCACTCAAAGCATCCTGGATAGCGGCTTGAAGCCTGCCGATATGACGATGGGGAATTCAGAGCCCCACTGGGGGTGGCGCTGGACTTCACAAGGTCGCCCGGCGCGGGTGTTGCCAAATGGTAGGTGAATGGGTATGATGTGCCCTCTTCTTGCGTGGGGGGATTTCCGAGCTTCGCCTCAGTTTAGGGAAACCGCCCGGCGCGTCCTGAAGATGGCACACAAAGCCTGGTGGCACCCTGTTTTCCGAGCAGCCGCCAGACCGCTGGTCTCAGCTCTCTGATCACAGTTGCTGGAGCGATCCGGCCAAGAGGTCTCGAAACAGAATGGGAACCGCGCTTAAGACCTATCAGGAAATCAATGAGAAGATCCGCAAGGGGCAGGCCGTGGTCGTGACCGCCGAGGAGATGGTCGGCATCGTCAGGCAAAAAGGAGCCGCCCAGGCTGCCAGGGAAGTCGATGTCGTTACTACGGGCACCTTTTCGCCCATGTGCTCTTCGGGCGCTTTCCTCAATTTTGGCCACACCACTCCGCCCATCAAGGCAGCCAAGGTCTGGCTCAACGATGTTCCCACGTGCGCGGGACTGGCGGCGGTTGACGTCTACCTGGGAGCAACGGAGCCCGTTTTCGACGATCCGCTGAACAAGATTCGTCCAGGTTCCTTCGAATACGGGGGGGGCCATGTGCTGCACGATCTCGTCAGCGGGAAACCCGTGCGCCTGCGGGCGGAAGCCTACGGGACGGATTGCTACCCCAATCGTCGGGTGGAGATGACCATCACCCTTCAGGACTTTCCTTACGCCGTTCTGTGCAATCCCCGGAACGCCTATCAAAACTATAACTGTGCCGTCAATCTTTCCGCCAAAACGATCTACACCTACATGGGAACGCTCAAGCCGCGCATGGGGAATGCCAACTATGCCACCTCCGGGCAGTTGAGTCCGCTTCTGAACGATCCCTGGTACCGCACGCTGGGCCTGGGCACCCGCATCTTTCTCGGGGGGGCGCAAGGTTACATTGTCTGGCATGGATCGCAGCACAATCCCGACGTGGCGCGCCTGCCGAACGGGGTGCCGGTGAGCCCGGCCGGGACCCTGATGGTCCTGGGGGACCTCAAGGCCATGTCGCCCCGATGGTTGCTGGGGGTCAGCATGCAGGGCTACGGCTGTTCTCTGGCGGTCGGCATCGGGGTGCCCATTCCCATCCTCGACGAAGATATGGCTCGCTATACCGGCGTTGCTGACGAAGATATCGTCACCCAGGTCAAGGATTACAGCTTTACCCGCTCGGACCCGTTGTGCCAGGTCAGCTACGCCCAGCTCAAATCCGGCACCATCATGGTGGAAGGCCAGGAAGTCCCTACCGTCCCGCTGTCGAGCACGGTTCGGGCCCGAGAAATCGCCTCGATCCTGAAGGATTGGATCCAGCGGGGAGAGTTTCTCCTGGGGGAACCCCAGCATCCTCTGCCGACAACTTTCCGGCAGCCATGACGAGCGGGAAAGTAAAAGGCGTTGGTCTCCTTTCGGGTGGCCTGGACAGCACCCTGGCCGTAAAAGTCTTGCAGGAACAGGACGTCGAAATCCTCTGTGTGACCTTCACGACCCTGTTTTTTGGCGCCGAACCCGGTATCCAGGCGGGCTGCCGGGCGGGGCTCGACGTTCAGGTCCTCGATATTGGGGAAAAGCACCTGCAAATGTTGAAAAACCCGGTCTACGGCTTTGGCCGGCACATGAACCCGTGTATCGACTGCCATGCCCTGATGCTGCGAGAGGCGGGCCGGTTCATGGAAGAGCAGGGAGCGGACTTTCTGTTCACCGGGGAGGTCCTCGGACAGCGCGCCATGAGCCAACGCCGGGAGGCTTTGGGAAAGGTCGAAAAGCTTGCCGGCTATCCGGGCCGCATCCTGCGACCACTCAGTGCCAGGTTGCTGCCGCCGACCCTGGTGGAGACCGAGGGGCGCATTGATCGCGAACGCCTCCTCGACCTTCAGGGCCGCTCCCGAAAACCGCAGATGGCCCTGGCGGAGGCATACGGCATCACCGACTATCCCCAGCCCGGCGGCGGGTGCATCCTCACCAAAGAAGGATTCGGCAACAAGCTTGCGAAGCTGCTCGAACTATTTCCCGATCCCGGGGCCAGAGAAGTGGAGCTGCTCAAATGGGGGCGCCTTTTTCTCCTGCCGCAGGGGGGACTGTGCATCCTCGGCCGCAACCAGGCTGACAACCGGCGGCTGGAATCTTTGGCCGTGGCGAGCGATATCCTGCTTCGTTCCGGCAGCCATCCCGGCCCGATCGGCTTGTTGCTGCCCGCCCCCCGGTTCGAGGAGGATCGGGAACTGGCGGAAATAGCCGTCATTGCCTACAGTGATACCCCGCTCGCCAGCCGGGGAGATGTTAACTGGCGTTATGGCGATCACCACGGAACCTCCAATCATATCAACCCCGGGAAAGAGTTCCTCAAACAATACCAGTTGTAGGGTTCCTGCAGAAGGTAGTTCGCCGGGAAGCCGGATGGGCATCCGGGTGATGGTCGCACCTGTTCCCACCACCCCGGGGCGTGACGCATGGAACCCACGATGAAAGGGCCCGTTGCCTGAAGCGACGGCCGGGCTGCCCCCTTACCGCTGCTGGGTGGCGAAGGCGCAGTAAGGGCGAAGCGGGCACTGGTCGGTTTTGGGCTTACGTGCCTGGCAGAGACGCCGTCCATGCTGGATCAGTTGGTGGGAGAATTTGATCCAGCGGTCGCGGGGGACCAGCGCCATGAGATCCTGTTCGATCTTGTCGGGATCAGTATTGGCGGAAAGTCCCAGGCGCTGGGCCACCCGTCCCACGTGGGTGTCCACCACGATGCCCGGAACGGCGAAGGCGTTTCCCAGAATGACGTTGGCCGTCTTGCGGCCGATTCCGGGAAGCTGCACCAGGGTTTCCAGGTCAGCCGGAATACGGTCTTCGAAACGCTCGTCCAGAATCCGACAGGCGGCTTGAATGTTCTTCGCCTTGTTGCGGAAAAAACCGGTCGATCTGATATCGTTTTCCAGTTCCTCCAGGGGCGTCCTGGCATAAGCGCGGGGGGTCGGGTACTTTTTGAACAGCTCAACCGTCACCTGATTGACCCGCTCATCGGTGCACTGGGCGGAGAGTACCGTGGCCACCAGCAGCTCGAGCGGCGTTTTAAAAACGAGAGAACACCTGGCGTCAGGGTAGAGCTCGTCCAGGATGGTGAGAATGGCCTCGATTGGGGGCGGTCCTGCCGGGGATTCCAGGCCCTTCGATTTTCCTTTGGTTGCTGCCATAGCATCATCTTTTCGGGGCAAGAGGTGAACATTCTAAGGCTTTTTGCCAGCCTCCGTCGGAGTCTGCTCTGTATTTCAAAGTTCTCGGTTGATTTCAAGGAAAAACCTTTTATATATAAGCCGACTCGATCCCGCCAGGGTTTGGGGCCGCGGCGGGGAGAGCGAGATGATTGAAGAACGCAGGCAGAAAGAGTCGATCCACTTGGAGACTCCAGCTGAGGAATGAAATGGCACTGAAACGATCGCGAAGTACCTATATCAGGGGGATCGGCGGAAAAAAACGGATGCACAACCACATTATAGTATGCCCTTTTTGCGACAATGGTCACCCGATTCCGGTAGACTTTGACTCGATTCACCGATGTGCGTGTGGAGCCTGCTTCAAGGTGTGTGGCAACCATGCGCTGGAGATTGGGGTCGGTGATATCGCCGAGCATTTGTGGGATCGCGAGGAGCTGGATTTTGTCCGTTCGATACCCATTGAATTCTGTAATATCGTGATCGAGAAGGACTTCGACCGTCTGCTGGACCTGAAACAAACGGCCGACCCGCTCGGTATCGAACGCTTCTGCAAGTATGATATCAACATCCATCTGAGCTTGGTGTGGGTGAAGCGGCTCTTCTGATGGTGGTCAGGGTGTCGAGGCTTGACAGGTGAGGGGGGTAGCTGGTAGTTATGATCCACCATCGAGACTTGGAGAGGGTTTCTCCCGCACCACTGTTGCTCACCCGAAGATCGGCCCGGTAGTCATCTGAAGTTAGGATCACAGCCGCTTTTGGGGCCGGGGTTTCAAGGCTCAAGAGCCTCGATGAGAAGCGGGAAGGGCGTGTCGCAGGGGGAGTCAGGAGAAGGCATAAGCGCCTGGGGATCACGGCACCATACGACGCTGCAGGTGAGGGGCTGCCTGGATGAAGGTGCCCCTTTCGTTTTACCGCTGGGTCCGGTCTTGTATGATAGGGAAAAGCAATGGGGAAGACTGGCAGTCAGATCGTAATGCATGGCGAGGCGATGGGCGAAGCCTTGATGGCGCTTGCTGACGGCATCGTAGAAAGCTCTCAGGAGCGTCACGAACTGGTACTGGTCGGCATCCAGACGGGCGGAGTGCACCTTGCCCGCCGTCTGCAACGGGCTATTCTCGAAAGACATGCCCTGTCGGTGCCCGTCGGCGCTCTCGATATCAACCTTTACCGTGATGACTGGACCCGTCTGCACACCCAGCCGGTGGTCAAAGCGACCGATCTGCCCTTCACCATTGACGACCGGGAAGTGATCCTGGTTGATGATGTCCTGTTTACCGGTCGAACCATCCGGGCGGCCCTGGACGCCCTGATGGATTATGGTCGCCCGCGAACGGTCCGCGTCGCCGTGCTGGTCGACCGTGGTCACCGGGAACTGCCGATCTTCGCCCAGTTCATTGGCTTGCTGCTCGATACCAGCATTGACGAACAGGTGAATGTCCTTCTGGCCGAAAAGGACGGGATCGACCAGGTCGTCACGGAACGGGCTTCAGCCTGAACAAAGGCGGTTTTGGGGCAGCTGCATCAGCCCGCAAAGCCAAAAGAGAGCTTTTCGGCCGCCGCCTCGGCCAGCACCTGCTGCAACCGTGCCATGTTCAAATTGCCGCCCGTCATCACGGCCACCACCTTCCTTCCCGCCAAACGGTCCCGCACCTTGAGAGCTGCCGCCAGGGTCGCTGCTCCGGCCACTTCCGCCAGGTTCTGAGTATAACGAAGAGCCATCAGAACCCCTCCCAATAGCTCCTCTTCGTTCAGAAGAATGACGTCGGTGATGCGGTCTTTCAGGATCAGGTAGGGGACTTCAAAAACCGAGCGGGCCGCCAGTCCCTCGGCCACCGTGTCGGCACTGTGAACGACAACTCGGTTACCCTTGCGCCAGGCTTCATAAAACGACGGCATGAGCTCGGCCTGCACTCCGATCAACTCGACCTTGGGATTGATGCCTTCGACCACTTTGGCCAGAGCGGAACAGCCGGTTGCCCCGCCGATGGGCATGAGGATGACATCCACCTCGGGTAGTTCCTCGAAGATCTCCAAGCCCATGGTAGCGATGCCGTTGATGAGTGCCGGTTCATTTCCCTGGCGCAGATAGTACATACCCGTATTCTCCGCCAGTTCTTCACAATAGTCCTGGGATTCGTAAAAATCCTGTCCGTGTTCGATCAGTTGGGCACCATAGGAAAGGATCTCGGCATTGATGTCGGGATTGTTGTTTTCCGGGACCACGATATTGCAGAAGATGCCCCGCTCCTGTGCCGCCCAGGCCACTGCCAGGCCGTGGTTGCCGCGGGTGGCGGCGATGATCCCCTGTTTTTCGATCTCCGGAGACGCATGAGCCATGAAATTGACCGCCCCTCGCACCTTGAAGGAATTGGTGGGAAGATGGTTTTCATGCTTGACATAAATGAAGGCGTTGAGTTCTTCCGAAAGCCTCTTGTAATAGGTCAGGTGGGTTCGCTTGAGCACCCGCTCTACAATTTGTCGGGCTTTGAAGATTTCGAGCATATTCACGCGCGGGATCAAGTCGTCATAATGATGCTTCATGGGTTCTCCCTGTCTTCAATGGCTCCTTCAAAAGGTTATCTGCTGCTCCCTGCCGAGGTGAGGAAGCAGCGCACTTGCTGATTAGGTCCATCCCAGGGTTCCGATGATATACCAGAATTGCGAGAAGCGCCAGAGGTTGAGGTGACGGAGATCGAGGCGACCTTGGTGAACCGCCTGCCAGGGATCCTTCGAGGAAGGACTTCAGGGCCCGCTCGATGCCCCATTTTCCCATTGCATCCCTCATCGCGAGCATGCTAGAGTGCCTCCCATGATCGAGCGGGAGTAGCTCAGTTGGCTAGAGCATCAGCCTTCCAAGCTGAGGGTCGCGGGTTCGAAGCCCGTCTCCCGCTCCATCTGTTTCTGATGATAGACCATTAATGGAAGCCATTCTTCAAGAGCAAGCTAAATCAATCAGCATCAGTCCCCAACAGTATCCCCAACACGCAAGACAAAAATGCCCACCAAACCGCAAAAGGCTCGGATCGCTCCGAGCCTTCGGACGTGACTGGTCACGGTGATCGAACGGCGGCCAGCCCCTGGTCTTGAATTCTGGCCCGGCCTCCAGTTAGGTTTGATAGCTCTAAAGCACATTGGCTTCATTCGCCCTTGGTGCCGCTGGAGGGGTTGCTTCCTGTAGGAGGCCTACATGAACCATGGAATCCAGTGATGTCGATATGCTCAATCACCAAGTCTCCAAGACCTTCCTAAAGTGGTCTCCATGGAGATCAGTCCCAATAAGGTGTCCCCAATGGTTTGGTTCACTGTGTGATCAAAAGCCTCCGACGGAGACCAGGACTGTAATGTGTATGAGGGCGCAGAGCGCATCGCTCATGCTAATCACTCCGTGACGCTTTCGAGGATTCCCGACCCAATATTCATGCCGGTTTGCAGGGGCCATTTTTCGGAAATCGATGGATGGTATTACCCCCCAAATGTGACGCATTAGAAACGGCTGTATTTGGGCTTAAAATGCAGGCTGGCGAGGGGGGACAGCAATGCGGCACCGCATCGCCCTGGATCACACTGATGGTTCTGCGCCCTTCCTGCAGAGAAGCTGGCTCGCTTACCCCGGTAAGGTAGGCAGCTGTGCCGTGTGGGTTCAGAATTTCAGCAGCAACTCGGTAAAGCTTACGGTCACCGGTGATTTCCAGGACGTAATCAACGCCTCCGCCGGTGATATCGGCGATGAGGGAGGCAACCTCGGCATGACGGTTGTCGATCACATGGGTGGCGCCTAACTCCAAGGCGATTTCGAGCCGCAACGGGTTGATGTCCACGGCTATGATTGGGTTGGCGCCAACGACGCGAGCGGCCATGACCGCCGCCAGGCCGACTGACCCTGTCCCGAAGATGGCGATGCTTGCGCCGCCATACACCTGCAATGAGTTCATCACAGTCCCAGCCCCGGTCTGCAATCCGCAGCCCAACGGGGCTAAAAGCTCAAGAGGCAAGTCATTGGGAACCCTGACGAGGTTTCGTTCAGTCGCTAGGCAGTGAGTGGCGAACGAAGACTGACCAAAGAAGTGGCCACTGACACCGCTGCGATGCAACGCATTGGTGCCGTCCATCCGTTGGAAGCCGAAGTTCGCCTCATAAAAATGTGCACAGCCCGTAGGGTGTCCACTCCGACATTGGCGACAGCGACCGCAGGACTGGTAAGAAAGCACGACGTGATCACCGCGCTTGACGCTCTTTACCCTCTTACCGATGGTCTCGACAACGCCCGCGCCTTCATGCCCCAACACGACGGGGCCATCGCTGTCGTCCCAGGAGTTGCTCATGTCAATGTCGGTGTGGCAGATCCCGCTTGCAACGATGCGCACCAAGGCCTCGTCGTCTCTTGGCCCTTCCAGCTCGAGAGTCTCGATCCGCAGGGGGCCGCCCCTCGTGCGCAGAACGGCGGCTTGAATTTTGTGCACTGGGGTGCCGGATTGGGAAACCACTGTTGAGGCCCTTGTGGGTTTGCTGCGTTTTCTTTATGGTTCCTCGTCGAACGACATTCGTACCGATCAACGCGAGTTTGATATTAACAGGGTCGGTGTGGGATTTTGACTTCGAAATTCCTGGTCAGTGCGTCACGGTTTAGACGATTTTCGGCCCTGTGTTCATGCGGGTTTGCGGGCATCATTCTTGGGAAAACGATGGATCGTATTGCCGCCCCAATGTCACGCTTTAGAAACGGCTGTTTTGACTGTCATGTGCAGGTTGGCGAGGGGTTCTGATACCTAAATGTGATCATTCGCGCGGCTTCTAAGCTTGTATTGGGCTCTGTGACAGACAAGAAGTCTCGGATAATCGCCGGTATCATTCCGTGTTGTCCAAGGTGTCCTGCAACGCCCAAACCGGCAATGTGAGACCCGGCCGCTGCATTCATGGAAGCCGGCGCGAAAAATCGTCACGAAAAGCGCCGGCGTTTCATTCAAAGAAGAACCCTCACAAGAAAACCCGATTCGTTGCCCTGGCGAATCCCCATCCCGCTAAATATGGATGCGCGAATCGGGGAGGATTACCGGATTTTCAAGGCGGCCGGGCTTTTGAACGAATGGTTTGATCTTTACCGCGATGTGCTTAATCTGAAGCCGCTCCCCACCCAAACGGCCCCATGGAAAAACCTTTCATCCTGGCTTCGGAAAAAGCCTGCCTGCATTGCGGCTCGAACTACAATTATCTTTTCTGCCACGGCCGCGCGCGGCCCGACGGCACCCCGTTTAATCTGTCCTATCAGGTCATGTGCCTGAAGTGCCGCGCGTCGGGTCCCGTGGCGGCGACAGCAAAAGAAGCGATTAGAGCTTGGGAATACCGTGCCAAGCTTCGCCTGCTGGAGCCGCCGCCAAGGCAGCCGTCAGAGATCGAATTCGAGGAGTTTGAAGGAGAAGAGCAGTCTTCGGTTGCCTGAAACCCTTCAAGCATAAGGCTATCCGGTTTGACATTTTTGAGGATACGATCGAAAATAGATTGATTGTCGCCGAAGCCGAAAGAAGGTTTCGGCCCGTTGCGAGACGATACACCCTATGAAAGGGCTCATGTGTATCTAACCGAGAAAGCGATTGACCACTACGGAATCGACGTCATCCTCCAATTCCCCCTTCCTCCAAATCCCGATATAAACCTTCTCAGGAAGGCCTACGATACGATTTGCGCGTCACCCCTGTTTGCGGAGAAGACCTGGAACGACACTCCATCAGGAGACTGGACGGAAGGGTTTATTGAGGATGTTTGCACCCACATTCAGGAGCTTGCCGACAAGCTGAAGGAGATTTCGAGGGCCTATGGAAAACTCCATATGTTTCCCCCTTCTTTGCCCCCAGACCCGCAAAAGCTTATAGGGACTCAGTGACGGAGGGCTCAACTCCCGCCGCCGTTGACCCTCTCTTTCAAAACCCCTGAGGATTTGAAAGTAACCAGTGTCCGTGAGGGTATGGCCATCGATTCCCCTGATTGGGGGTTCCGCCCTTTTCGCTGATGCTTTTCTCGAACGCAAAACTTCCCAAAGCCGCTGATCAGGACATCGTCACCGTGTTCCAAAGCTTGCTTCATCAACTCGAAGAGCGTCTCGATGATCTGGGCAGACTCGCCTTTGGTGAACAAATTCTTGGCGAAAAGGTTCTCGACGATCTGGGCTTTGGTAAGAGTCATCGGTTGATCCTCGAAATTTGAGCCCCAAGGGTTTCAGGGATGAAGGCAACATACTACTTCAATGGGGGACTGGAGACAAGCTGCCAAATTCTTTCGAGGAGTACCTCCGAGGCAGTCTGATAATGTGAATCGGGAAATGTGAGGCCGGCATACAGAGGTTCAGAACATGTGGAAAGAATCTCACAGGTTAAGAGATTGGCAAGCTCAGCTGCAATTCTCATCATGTAGATGTAGATGACCACTATCGTGCTGAATACGCTGCCATTGAGTTCCAACACGGTTCGAAAGAAGA
>Ga0255347_1000165_pt1 | contig 127223 bp, 140 predicted proteins | sample wastewater_treat_2_FD_192479 | JGI IMG/M metagenome (GOLD analysis project Ga0255347, IMG submission 192479) | Wastewater microbial communities from Lulu Island WWTP, Vancouver, Canada - plant24 | ecosystem: Engineered > WWTP > Wastewater > Unclassified | place: Canada: Vancouver, British... | reverse complement strand
AACATTATAGGTGATGGCCATCCGATTCCAAATGGTGATACTTCAGCTATCATTCTGTCAAAGGGCATGCTAATGAATACACTCTGTGTGAGTTTTGAAGGATCTAACTTGATTTCTCCGGTGATAAGACCAAGGATGTATCCTATGACGAATCCAGGTACTATGCCAAATCCACCAATCCATGCCAAAAATTTGTTCCTCTTCCTCCAAGCAATTGCCCTCTTAGAGAACAATAAGAACAATGACAAGGCTGCAGAAACTAGGTATGATACTGGTAAATCTTTTACGAATGGTTGTGTTGGGTTGAAGATTCTTTCCACAGATGCGATACCGGATCCTAAAAGGATACCAGCAGTTATTGAAGTTGGAACCTTTTCAATGAAAGTTGTACCAAGTCCAGTAAGACCAAACACTAAGAATATTACAGCCAATATTAGCTGAGCTGCAATAAGTGCCTGTGTTCTTTCAATGTAAACTCCTGACGGACCGACTATTTCTTTTGAGAAGGTCTCGTAGTATGCGGTATAAATTGGTATACCAGGAGTAATCCAACCGGCGACCGATGGGTCACCAAAGGATGTGTGCCACAAGTAGAATATGTTATTCAACAATACCATTAAAACTGATACTTCTATTGGGAAATTCAAAGAAGCTTCCATTACTGCCGTAATACCTAGTGGTACACATGCCAAAATCATTCCTTGGATAAAGTCCTGATACTCGATTGGATAGTGGTAGAAAGGTAACCTGAGCTTCAAGAAGCTAGGGTTAATTGAAGGCTGCTCTTCGTATCCGGGCTTTCTCTTTGGACCGAAATATCCTATTCCAGACATATTTTTCCTCCATTTATTTGTTTGAAAAAGTCAATTGACTTAATCAACATGTTTGAACATATTCTTTTTAGTAGATACTACTAAGAAATAATATACTCAAACATACATATTTTAAGACAATTATATATAAACTTTTCGGTGTTTACAGATAATACTGTCGTATAGGTAATCCTAATTTATAGGCGTTTAACGTAGTAAAATAAATGGTACTCAGGGGGATTTCTCCCCCATCATCGTAATTGGAGTTTTATATGCAGGAACCATCTCTGAATTCCTACTAATGGATAGGTTTTGTCAATATTGATTGACAAGACTAATTATATTGATACATATATATAAAACTATCGGTTAGCAATAAATAATTCATTATTGTTAATCAATGATAACTAATCTAAAGAATTCTATGCCCTTCTTTAACTTCCCTCTCAGGTTTCAATAAAACAACTTCATTATTACCTAAAACAACACCCAAAACTAGACATTCCGAGATAAAATTTACTATCTGTTTAGGAGGAAAATTAGTAACTGCAATAATCTGTTTATTGATTAGCTCTTCTTTTTTATAGAATTTTGTTATCTGGGCACTAGATTTTTTTATACCATAATTGCCAAAGTCAATTACTATTTTGTAAGAAGGATTATTGGCCTCGGGAAAATCACTGACTTCAAGTATTCTTCCTACTCTCATCTCTATCTTCTCAAAATCATTCCAAGTTATCATGGAAAAAAAGAAGTAATAGGGTACTTAAATTTTCCCACAAAGATTGCTCTATTGCATAATTTCGGTCAAGAATATCAAATTCAATTATTTTTAGCTTAACATAACTTTATTACCATATAAGCGATCTTTTGACTCCATTATTGTTCCTCAGAAGAAATTCTCTATATTAAGTAAGATTTTTAGAGATTAAGAAGCATGTAAAATTTCCATACGCTATCTTACCTTTCATTTGTATCATCATTACAATCTAAATGGATTTATATGATTAATAAATAGTTTATGTTTTATGATTAATCATTCATTAAATCCATTCTGGCATGCCATTTCAATGCGAAGTACATGTTGTGCTTGAAGGATGAGGAGTAGCGCTCATTTAAGAGTACGTCGAAGTAGTATTCCTCCTCAGTTTTACCGCTCTTAAGGTACATGGCGATGCACCTTCGGTATATTTCAGCTGTAGTGGGGTCTGACACCCCTCTCAGAGATGAGATAGGAGACATATCCGTTCCATGTAGATATTAATCTACAGGTATTTTCCAAAATCAGCGCCTCCATGGAATAAGCCCAAATATCGCCCCGTTTCAAAAATAACCGCCGGAAAAGTTATTGGCGGGCAGTAAGGGATTCGAACCCCTGGCCCGTAGATTAAGAGTCCGAAACTTAAATAGGCCTTATTTTTTAATTTAACGTTCATAATGACTTTATTTCAATATTTAGATTTAAAATTAATGTTTGATTTGAAAAATAAGTGTCTATTGCCGGACTAGAATAGTTAAGAAGAGTTAAACTACTATAGGTTTAACTGAGCCGATTTCAATCAGCTTTGTCTTTTCGTATTTGTTCTCTACAATATCAAACATTTTTCGGATATTTACAGGCATGTTTACCTCAGAGATATTCTTCTTTGAGGACTTCTTTCTAAGGGAATATTGATGAGCAAATGATCTGGTGATTGAGGTAACTTCTGAGAAATCTATAACTACTTCACTTTCTTTTAGGGATTCAATATAGTCAAACAGTACATCTACTATGCCCCTCAATGCCAGGTCTTTTGATACCCTTTCACTTATCATAATAATCTTATCTGATGTACTCATACATATTCACCTTTGATGGGTAAGTTTTATTCTTAAAAAATCAATCAAAACAGATTAAAAAAATGTGAAGAGAAAACTCCCTTCACATTAACACGCTATAGATATATTCTACATAATACTCTCAAAGGTCTCCCTTTGAAGAGAATCCTTGGTGTAGGTATTCTCTTAATAATACACTTTGAATAAAAGTATATAAATATTTTGTCAATGGGTGGCAATTCAAACATTAAAACTACTGAAGACTGTGTCAATGAGAACACAAGGATTGTTATGACGGAGTATGAGAAAGCATATCCTAAATTTTAAATTTATAATAAATACATAAATTCTAATTTTATTTTTGTTTTAAGAATATTATTTGCAACATTTATGATAAAATCCTTATTCTTGACTATATCATTATAATCAATTGTGAGAAAATATGGCAAATTAGGATTTTCATTGATAGACCAAAGTATGCAATTACTTAATATTTTAGCATCATTTTCTAACATTACATATGACTTACCTGTTTTATCTATAAGTTGTTCCTGTACCGATTCTTTTATTAAGTTAAAATTTTTATCTTTGTGAAAATTTTTTTCTATAGCAAAACTAAAAAATGATCTTGATTCGATTTCAACAATTCTTTCAAATTGAGATTTTTTTCTCATTATTCTCCTTCGCTCACTTCTTTTCTTTGTAAATTCTTGTTTTACTTCGATACAATAATAGTATTTATTTTGATTAACGGGATATTTTTCGAAATGAATTTTACAGTTTTTAGAAAAGGAATCAGGCAAACCATAAGCGATTGGTATGCCAGAGTCACAAAAAAATTCCATTTATATCCCCTAGGACAAAAGAGCCTTTTCAATTTCCTTTATTTCCTGAGGTTTAAATTCTGCAGATAATTTTTTTGTATATTCGATCATTTCTTCGTGAGATGGCCACAATGACTGTTTTCTAAGATCTATCTCTAATTTTTTTAACTCATTTGATATACCTGATATTTCCATATTTCTATCTTTTATGAAATTTTCAACAACAATTTCTTTCTTTGGACCAACTAATGTCTGTGTATAAGGAGTTAAAAAAGTATACAATCTATTGTGAATTGAAATCAATTCATCAAAGACATTGGATATTTTTTGTTTATTCTTATTATACCTAAGGCTTATGTTCATAGCCTCTAAAATATCTGTAAAGTCACAAAAAACTGAAAAAGTATCTTCATCAACATGAGTTAATCCCTCATAATAATTTGTGATATCATTATCAATTTTGGCTAGATGGTTCTCATTAACTTGTCCTTTAGTAAGTATTTGTGATAAAATTTTCAGATCATTTGTAAATTTATAATAATTAGAGTAAAATTTTCTATATTGTTTTGGACTTTTTACCCTATACACCCAATCAAAGAATCTTTCTGCATCTCTAAGAAATATATCTTTGTATTTGGCTATCGCATTATTCACAATTTTTCTCTGTTTATCATTAGATTTTACATGTTCACAAACGTAACTACTTAGATTATTAATATTTTTTTGAAGAAGAATATCATAAATACTTGGACAATAATATCCGTTTCTGTACCAGCCATATGTTAAATTAGTATACCCAACTTCTTCAGCAATTAAAACTATGAATTTTATTAATCTAGTCTTACCGAGTATTTCTTGTTCTCGTTGATTTTTTATTTCATACTTTAAGGAATCAAGTGCAAATTTTACGAAATCTTCCTCAGAATAATTGTTAAAATCAATACTACCTGTCAATCTAAATTACCTCTTTAGGTTTTTACGGGCTATAATACGTATATATTTATTAATAATATACTTTATAAAAGTTTAGCATATACTTTATTTTTATTAAGTTTTCTAAACTATAAATATCTTTCATAACAATTTCGCATAACGTCTATTATGCGAAGTAAATATACATCTGTGTTTTATTTAAGACATTAATGTATTTATCTTGATTTTAGAAATTAAAATAAAAATAGTATTTATTAATATACATACCTAATTATTAAGGTAATATTTTATTGAAATATTTCTTCTACTTGGCCTGTAGACTTTACCATTAGAATCTTTTTATTATTTTTTAAAATAAAAGCTTCACTTACTAATTTAGTAATTGTATTAATGCTTGGCTCGTCAATGATTGGAATTTCAATATCTTTTAATCGATCCTCTCTTAAATGAGGGATAGTAGATGCAACAACAGTTCTACGAATTGCTGGATACAATCCCGTATACTCTGTAGATAAAACTATGAAGAGATATTCAGGAGTAATATTTAACTTTTTTGCAGCGTTGCTAACTCTTATTCTAAGAACTCCTGAAGAGATAATAACTCTATCAAATTCGGTTATAAACGCTGTAGATCCAATTTTTCCATCTTTTGTAAAAAGAAGATCTCCTTTTGATAATTCTTGATCTAAATAATTTGATATCTCTTTTTCTACATAATAGTCCGGATAGCTATCAACTTCAAAATTCACAAAATCTGAAGTTCTAATAAATGGGATGTCATCATCTCTTTTTTCAGTATATTTCTTATAATTTATACTACCCACTTCATCTCCTTTTTTGAATGTCGCAAGTTTGCCAAGTTTTTCTATTTTCCAATTTTTTTTAATCATTTCCAAGATTTCCAAATACCTTGGAGCTGAATATTTAGGGATCCACAAATCGGCACTTTTGAAAAAATCGAGGTTAATAGAAAAAGAAAGATTTTTGCTAACATTGGACAGATCTAAATTTATTTTATTTAAAAATAAATTTCTTGCTTTTTCTATTTTGGATAAAGCCTCGGATTCATATTCTATTGCCTTTAATTCTTGTTCAGTTATTGTTTTCACAATTGTTTTTTCAGGAAGGGGAATATCAAGAGTTCTAATATTTTTTATTGATAATAATGGCTGAATGTTACCTGTAGTTATATTTTGAATTTGCCATTTACCCGGCCTCGAACGAAAAAAAACTGATAAAAACTCAGGAGTAATATATGTATCTCTTTTCAATCTAATATTTGCTATGTGCCGGGGTATGCCTGCAATTCCTACATAATGCTTTCTATATACTGCTGATTTACCAACTGTACCGACTATTGTTAATAAAACATCACCATCTCTTATATGTGTTCTTTTAAAAGAATCATAATTTTCGTCTGAAATATAGGAATCATCCGTTATTGGATCAAAATTAATTAGGCCTTCTTTGATATTTCTTCCATATAGGTATCTAATTCCGGGTTTATTAATTCTTGGAATGTGAGAATGTTCTCCATCTGATATCTTTTCGGACAATTCATCTAATTTAACGAAATTGATCCCCTTATTAATCAGTTTTTGTTTTAATACGATTCCATAATAATGAAAAGATGGTTCTAAACGACAATTTGTATCTAAATTTTCATTTGTTATTGAGAATGTTTTTATCATTTTATTACCTAATAACTAATTGAATTCTCTTTTCTCCAAGCATGGAAATCCTCTGCAATTTTTGCAATGTCATCTTCACCTTTATTATTTCCACGTCTATCATGCCCACAATTATCTGCAATTGCCATATAAATAGGGTAATTTTTTTCTAAATAATTTCTATTTTTTTGAAAGATTAGAACTGATGTCTTCGTTGAAGTATTGGGCATAAAAGTTTCCATAGGAATATCTATAATTGCAAGAATTCTTCCCTGTTCAAGAATAAATTTTCTAATGTAAGTTAGATTATCGTTACCATAGATCCCATCAGGTAAAACTATCGCCATTCTTCCGCCTTCGTCTAGTAATTGGATACATCTCTCAATGAATAGGATTTGTGGTGCTTCTTTTTCTTTTAATTTACCTTTTTCCCATTCATTAGTTTTTTTATTTTGTTTCCATTTATGACCTAAATAGTACTGTTTTAATTTATCATCTCCTCTAACTGGAATCTTACTCCCAAATGGAGGATTAGTCAATAATATACTAAATTTTTCAAGGTCAATTTTTTGTCTTGTTGATTGATGCCAATTTGAAGGATTGTCAAGACTATCTTCACAAAATATTCCACTTTTACCATCACCAATAATTGCCATATAAGCTTTTGCAACTTTACTCAAAAAATAATCTTTATCTATTCCTCTTATCCTATTTAATGCCACTTCCATTTTTTCTTCTTGAAGACTTATTTTGTTCCAATGATATTTTTCTCCCTCAATGTCCAATTTTCTCCACACATGTCTTAATGCTTCAACTAAAAACCCACCACTCCCACAAGCAGGGTCAATTATTAAATCTTCATCATCAGGGTCAAGTATATCAACCATCATTTTAACAACATTTCTTGGGGTGAAAAACTGACCTTGTCCACCCTTTAATGCATGTCCTATGAAAGTTTCAAAAGCATCTGCAATACTATCTCTCTCTGCTTCAATTAAACAATAATTCTGTAATTCACCGACCACATATTCGATTGATTTTTCATCAAGATTTATATTATCATTCTCATCTAACACTTCTTTATATTTTCTTTTTACTTTTTCAAAAAGATCCAATATTCTTTCTTTTATTTTTGCAGCCGATTCATCTACACCTGCTCGAAAAGTAACAATTTCATTGGGTTCTGTAAACCTTTCATCATATATTTTACAAAATATTAAATTAATCAATTGTTGGGCCAAAATTTCATCTCTAGTTGCTCCAACAGTATTTGCTGCCAAATGATTTCTTATAGCCTTAAATGTTGATTTTAAATTGTGTGTAGGTCTTAGATCTTTTCGTTTAAATTTTCCTATGTCTTCCACTCGTTGTCCATATCTGGGTATATTTGGGATTTCTTCAAATTGTATTTTTCCATCTTGTTCAAGTTTTCTCAAAAATAATCTTTGCTCTCCGTTAAACCATACGCCTAGAAATGCTTTAGAAAATCGTAAATAATCTTGTAATTGGGATTTTCCATCTTTTCTATTCTTTTTTTTACATTCAACAATTATGTAGGGATTATCATCATTTTTACTATCTGAACTGAATACAGCTATATCAACAGGATACTCTTTTTTTGTATCTGAAGGTCTAATTTTTACCCTATACTGGGGTCTTGTCTGAATGTTTTTTATTGGATAGCCATAATCTTCAACTAATTGTTTTGAGAAAACTTGAACAGCTTCTAGTTCTTCAGGTGTTGCTTTAACTTCCAGTCCAGAAATGTAATCTATAATATACCCTTCTTTTACCATATTGATTTCGCCCTCTATTATTTAGAAAATATTCATCTCTTATTATAACCTTTTCTTTCTGTCAAATAGGAAAAAGAAAATTACCCTAAAATTGGCCTTAAAAATTAGCCCTTGTTCTGCAAGTATAATTAATATTCAAAAATAATCAGTTTGCAGTAATTATTAGTTTAGTGTTAGCCTTAAAATTACATTAATTTCTTTTTTATTTTTTTAGTTGTTTTCTAATTCTCCATCCTTTCCTCTAAAACAATATATTCACAGTAGCAAGCTTATTGATACTTGCAGGTGTTTTAGATGAATGGCGAAAATCCCAATAAAGAACCTGACTACGATTTTCTAATTGAAATAGTTGAAGATGTGGATGCCTTCATAGGCGACGACTTGAGGACATATGGGCCTTATAGCTCTGGTGATATAGTCAATGTCCCAAAATATGCAGCCAAGACCTTTGATATACTGCTAAAGAACGGTTTTGCTTGGACATACGATGAGCCGCCTGAGCGTGTATGGCTCAATCCTCTTTTTGAGCGGGCGGTAAAATATTTTTATCTTGGCCTTAATATAGTCCCGCTTAGAGAAAAGGGCAAGGTATCGATTGTCCCTTGGAAAAAGTACCAAATTGAAAAGATAGAGATAAGAGATGTAGACAGATGGTGGAGCCAGTGGCCCAATGCAAACATCGGTATTGTCACAGGTTCAATCAGCAGGCTTTTGGTGTTGGATATTGACGGGGAAGAGGGGCGCCAATCACTAAAGATTGCATCAAACGATGCACCGATAAACACGCCAGTTGCAAGGTCTAGCCGGGGCAAGCACTATTACTTTAGGGCCAATAGGATTTTTCGCACATGCGCCGGCATCCTTCCAGGCGTTGACGTAAGGTGCGAGGGCGGACTAATAGTTGCACCCCCGAGCGTCCATCCCTCGGGCAGGGTCTACGAGTGGGAGAAGTCAATCTTTGATTTTAGTCTAGAGGATACGCCGGAATGGCTATGTGAGATACTTATAGAAAATGAATCAAAAGATAAGACAAAAGACAATGCCAAGTCATCTGTGATTCCAGTAGGCAGGAGAAACACCGAACTCACGAGAATCTCTGGAATACTGATAAATAGGGGCCTTCCGCAAGAGGTTGTAAAAGACACACTATCAAAAATCAATCAAATACGGTGCATGGAGCCTCTCGATCAGGGGGAAGTTGACAGGATAACGACAGACTTTCCAAAGAACAACTTTGCCATGACTGATCTTGGCAACTCTGAAAGATTGATTTACCAATATGGGGATATCATAAGGTACTGCCATCTCTGGAAGAAGTGGATAGTGTGGGACGGGAAAAGATGGCTAAAAGACGATAGCGGGGCCATATACAGACTTGCAAAGGACACCGTCAGGAACATTAACGTTGAAGCTGCCTTAGAGTCTGATTATCTAAAGAAGGGAGACCTCTCAAAATGGGCTTTCCTTTCAGAAAGCTCTTACCGCATTGAAGCTCTTGTTAAGCTTGCAACAAATGAGCTACCAATATCGCCTGATGATCTTGACAAAGACGTCTGGTTTCTAAATGTTGAAAACGGGATAATAGATCTTAGGACTGGCGAGTTCTCTGAAGATCACCTGAAGGAAAAGTTCATCACAAAGCTTGCCAGTGTCAAATACGACCCTGACGCGAAATGCCCGCTATGGGAGAATTTCCTCTGTGAGATCTTCGAGGGAAACGAAGAGTTAATCGACTATGTCCAGAAGGCCATAGGTTACAGCATGACATCTGATGACCGTGAGCAGATCCTATTCTTTCTCCACGGCCTGGGCCAGAATGGTAAGACTACTTTTCTAAACATCATAATGACAATGCTCGGAGAGTATGCCAAGGACGCTGACCCTTCCACCTTCATGGACAAGAAGTTTGACGGTGGCCCTAAGAATGATGTTGCAAGACTCAAAGGGGCAAGATTTGTAAGATCATCAGAGATTGCAGAAGGCAAATACCTTGATGAAGACTTCATAAAGAGGGTGACTGGACACGAAGGCCTTACTGCAAGATTTCTATACGGGGAGATATTCGACTTTGCTCCGAAGTTTAAGCTCTGGATGATCTCAAACAACAAGCCTACAATTAGAGGAAGCGACTTTGCCATATGGCGTAGGCTTATGACAATACCTTTCAACTACCGCATTCCAAATGAAAAAAGGGACAAGACCTTAGAGGCAAAGCTTGACGAGGAGCTTCCAGGCATCTTGAACTGGGCCATAAAAGGCTGCATGAAGTGGCTTTCAGAGGGGTTAAATCCTCCAGAGATAGTAGTTCTCGCAAACACCGAATACAAGGACGAGATGGATCCGCTAAAAGACTTTTTAGATGATGTGTGCAATGTGGGTGTTATCGCCAAGACTCCTGCAGGGGAGCTTTACGCCTCATACAAGACCTACTGCTACTGTATGAGGACCGAAACCATCTCCCAGCAGTCGTTTGGAAGGAGATTGTCCCAGATTGGCCTTAAGAAATCAAGGGAGTTTGACGGCAGATACTGGGAAGGAATTGAAATCAACAAGGCTAGATTTGAACTTTTGCAGAAGAGCTACAAAGGTGAGTTTCTTGCTTAGATCTTATGACGCTATGACGATTATGACGCTTTTTTCTATTAAAATTTATAGTAAGAGTATTTACTTTAGAAGTTTAGCAAATCGGCATGAAATTGTCATAAGCGTCATGAAAAAGGAGGAGGCGGGAAGATAGCAAGAAATCTCATCGAGTACAGGGCTTACGTAGGGGACAAGGAAGTGCCATGTGTTAGATTGGTCTACGGATACACGCTCATGGAGGCAGATCAAGGCGGAACAATAGAGAATATAACTGGCGAGAAGGGAAGGTATGCGATCTTGGAATACGGGGAAGATCCATGCTGGAACTATGAGTTCGTGCTGTATGTCTCTGACAGCCTCTCAATTTTAAGGCCAATTTTTGATATCCTCTGCAGTGAGAACTATAAAGATCTAATCGGATCCTTCGTTGATTCAAGGGTGATGCTTGAGCTACTCTGGAAGAGCAAGGAGATTAATGATAATGACAGGGCCAATAAAGGTGAAGTTTGATTTAAATAAGAAATCAATAAGAAAATAGTAGAAAAAAAATAAATTTAATTTTTGTTTTTGTTGCCAAGCCCAAACTTCTTTATGATCCAGTCCATTGGAAGTGAGTTACTTGCACCAGAGGATTCTAATGTGACAATGTTTATATTGCCACATTTAGAAGTATCTTCACAATTACAGTCGTCATCGCCACAGAAACAGTCTACATCCTCACCCTGTTTTAAAGTAACTACGATTTTGCCATCAGCCATCCATTGACTTATCTGTGCTTTTGTCAATGTGACAGTTTTTGTAAGGAATTCACAAGAACATTGCCAGTCCTCATTATATCCTTCTGGCAACACACCGAATGAAGTCCCTTCAATAAAAATCTCTACATATTCATCGTCATCATATCCATTGTAATCACCTTTTATGCTGACAGTCAAAGTATATGTTCCTGTTGCAGGAACGTCAGTAAAAATGAATTCTGTATCATATGCACTACCCCCCTCACCCTCACAGACAAGTTCCTTAATTATCGTCTGTTTGTAAGTTGCACCTGCACTTATCATAAATACGGAGGATATAATTAATATCCCAACTAAAATAATTGCTGATTTTTTCATAATTGGTCACCATTATTGTTACTATAATGCGGATGTTATTCTATTTAAACTTTTCGCCTAACTTAATTTAGTCATTTGCCACTAAAATGAAATCCTAAAACTCTGGGCACGCCTTATCATACCCGCTCTTGATCATCCTCTTCGACTCATGCACATAACGCTCAGTTGTTGAAATCTGGCTGTGGCCCATGATGTTCTTCAAGATCAGGAGGTTGCCGTTGTTCTCAACAAAGAGCGTTGCAAATGTGTGGCGGAGCATGTAGGGCGTGACCTTGAATCCGAGCTTTCTAGAGTATCTCAAAATGAGCTTGGAGAATCTGTCCCTACTCATTGTAAATAAGCTCCCGCCCTTGATGCCGTTGTTGTAGGCAAAGCGCTTTAGCTCTACCATGGTCTTTTTGTTAATCGGCACAATACGCTCGCGGTATGTCTTTGTCCGCTTTACAAGTAAGTAGCCCTCCTCAAAGTCTATGTCGCCAAGCTCCAGGCCGAGCACTTCCGATGGGCGCAAACCAGTGTTCAATGCCAGGTACACCGCAAGCTTAAGGTCCTCCTCTGTGATGGCCTCCAAAAGCGCCCAGCACTTTTCTAGAGATATATTCATCCTCACTTTCCGTTCCAGCTTGTTCTTCTTCATGTTAAACGGCCTATTGTGCATTTTGGCATGCCATTTCAATGCGAAGTACATGTTGTGCTTGAAGGATGAGGAGTAGCGCTCGTTTAAGAGCACGTCGAAGTAGTATTCCTCCTCTGTTTTGCCGCTCTTAAGATACATGGCGATGCACCTTCGGTATATTTCAGCTGTAGTTGGGCTGACACCCCTCTCAGAGATGAGGTAGGAGACATAGCCGTTCCATGTAGATATTAGTCTACAGGTATTTTCCAAAATCAGTGCCTCCCGGGAATAAGCCCAAATATCGCCCCGTTTCAAAAATAACCGCCGGAAAAGTTATTGGTGGGCAGTAAGGGATTCGAACCCCTGGCCCGTAGATTAAGAGTCTACTGCTCTACCAGACTGAGCTAACTGCCCTTAACCCACAAAATAAAAATCGATATTTAAATGTTTTGGATTAGTTTAATTTCAAAATATATTGAATGATGTAAGACATGTTTATTGAGATTTAAGATTAACTTCATTTATTTATCTTTCAACTTATAGATTTGCAAAGCTTGTATCGAACACATATTCCTGCCAAAAGTAGTATTTTAGGCCATCAGGATAATATAATAATCTTCCTTCATACAGACTCTATCCTAATGCTATCTTTCTTGGCCATCTGTATCTATGATTCCGATCCGCCATGGCATTAGATCAAGCGAGAGTGGCCCCATTGCAGTTCTAGCACTAAAAAGTATCTTATCAGGATTTCCTATTATTTTTAGGGGAATTTTGATAATGATTTCAGTTGGAGTTTTTTTGACTTCACAGTTCTCTTTGGGAATAGGAATTTTCTGATCATACACGCCATAATTATTGAGACCAACTTTAATATTTATTTTTGGCATTTTAGAGAAGTCTGTATCGTGTTTATACCCATAAACGTAGACAAATAAATCGGTTCTTTCTTTAAAAGGCTCTGAAATGGCGTATCTAAGAACAAGTTTATCATTTTCAATTTTGGCAGATTGTGCTTCAATTCTAACAAATGCATCTTTTTGACTATCATTGAATTCTTGAGGCGGTGACTTTTGAATTTCATTTTTATTCAAGGAGATATCAACTTGAGTTATACCTAAAGAAATATCCTCAAAATTTCCATAAACTTCATTTGTTCTGATAAAGGAATTTAGATATTTTTTATTTGCTTCATACTGCGTCACATGCTTTTTTAGTGCAGAAAATTTTGTCTGGACGTTTATAGACTTCATTGGCAATTCTTTCCACACTATCCCATGGTCATAAGATGGCGGATCTAAAAAATAATTCGGGTGGTAATCTAGAGGTAGCGGCCAATTTCTATAGTGAACCAAATATGGATAAATCTCAACTTCTTTTCTTATTTCCCACAAAGACACTATTGTAAAGACAAACATTGCTCTGTGGTCTGGATGATGGTCATCCGGATGGGAAACAAAAATCTTCGTAGGATTGAAATCATTGATAACTGCTTCAATATCCTTCATTATTGATTCTCCTTTATATGGGGCCCCGGGGCTTAAAGCTTTAGAGTATGGCACTTCAATTTTTCTTGTGAGTATACTCTGATAAGGGGGATTATCCCCCCAATGGTAGTAAAGAATCTCAGAAGTACCATAATCTGGATACCCAAGAAAAGTAGCATCTTTTTCTGATAGCCCAAGTTCCTTAATTGCATTTAGGGCTTCTTGACGCCTAATCTCGCCTAATTCTAATGCCTGACTTGAAGTTAGCATAGGTATTTTTTCATATAGTGTATATGACCACACATTGAAATCACCATTAGTCAAAAAAACAACGTGGACTGGTATTCCTTTATCTATGGCATTTTGTATAAGTCCACCTGTAGCGATAGATTCATCATCTGGGTGAGGTGCCATTATAAGTATTCTGTCATTATTTGATAAAACTACATTTGGCACATTTGGATTATCAGGAATAAACGGATTTAGTGTCGACCAGTTAAAGTATATAACAAATAGCATTAATAAAATCAAAATAACTATAATCTTCATGTTTTTTTTCAAGTTATTCCCATCCATATAGTTCTCATTAAGATAAATAATCTTTAAATATGTTTAGTTGAAGTTATAGTTATACTATAAGTAATCTAATAGGGCATTAATTAGTAAGCCCTAGGATATGAACCCAGTACTTTTACCGCAAATATTGAGGATAATTCCTTCAAAGTTTGACTGACCTTTTTCTCTTTTATATGGCCTTTAAAGTCTATGAAGAATACGTATTCCCCCATCTTCTTTTTAGAGGGTCTTGACTCAATTTTTGTTAGATCAATCCCTGCGTCATAAAATAACTTTACTATAGAATATAGGACCCCTGGTTTGTTTAAACTTGGAGAAACTAATATGCTCGTTCTATCTTTTCCAGTTGGAAGAACATCTTTATTACCTACAACAAAAAATCTTGTAAAGTTAAGTTTTTCATCTTGGACGTCTTTTTTTAGTATTCTCAAATTATAAACATCTGCTGCAAACTTTGAAACAAGAGCTGCATATATCTTATCATTTTTATTAGAAAGTTCGATTGCTGAAATTGCGTTTGAAGAAGTTTCGTGTATTTCAACTTTTGGAAGATAAAATCTAACAAACTTCTCACATTGTGAAAGAGTAAGATTATGAGAATACAAAACTTCGATATCTTCTAACTCCCCCCAGCACGCCAGATTATGGCGGATTGGAAGAAGGTATTCCTTCATTACCTTAACATTAAACTCAATTAAACAATCAAGAGTCTGTGACACGCCACCAACGAGAGAATTTTCTACTGGAACAACTCCACCTTCAGATTCGCCCTTTTCTACCGAGTCAAATACCTCCCATATGCTTCTTTTGAATAGTATTTCATCTGCATCGAATAATAGTGAGGTCTCGTGAGAAAAAGTGCCTTTTGGCCCAAGTGTTGATATCTTCATTCGCTCACCATTTTTTTAATTAGTAAATTACTCTCTTTTTCTGCCTTTTCTGTAAAGTCACCAAGGTATTGGGAAGCCTCCTCAAAAAATTTTATAAATCCTTCCCGGTCCTTTGTTTGTATTTTCTTAAATAGCGTCTCTGCTGATTTGATGTATTGTAATAATATCTCAGGCGTTATTGGATTTAAAAGAGAGATGTCAGCATATAGTTCAGGCTCTTGATTTAGTATTCTACCTGCCATATCAAGTGTTAATCGGTATACGGGGCTTGTACATTCAAAACTTTTCTTTATATCAAAATTTAAATCTTTCATACAGTGACATAAAGCTATAGCAGAAAAGTGTGTGAGACCTTGGATTACAGCCATCATTTTATCATGCTCTTCAGGAGTCATTTCCACTATATTGGCACCTCTATTGGTAAGAATAAAATTTACTTTTTGATAGAGTTCCTTATTTGAAATTCTTTGTGGACATAATATTATAGTCTGACCCTTAACATCTCCAATTGAAGGTGCAAATAATGGGTGCGCCCCTAAGACATCTGCTTTAGATTTTAACATTTCATTTATAGGCCCAACTTTAAGGGAAGTTAAATCCATCAAAAGTTTCCCTTCTTTTATGAAAGGCGTAATTTCCCTTATAACTGGTATTGTTGATTTAATTGGAACGGATACAATTATTATATCACTCTTCCTGATTAGTTCTTCCTTTGAAAGAGAAGTTGTTCGCGATGAAACAAGTACTTCAAATCCTTCTTCTTCAAATATTTTCCTGAAAAGGCCTCCAAGTTTACCCGTTCCCCCTATTATTCCAACTACAGTCACTTAAATCCCTCTATTGACTTCTGTATTAATAAATGGTCTAAAAGCGTAATGGCAACCATTGCTTCACATACAGGATTTATTCTTGGAATTGCGCATGGATCATGTCTTCCTTCAATTTTTATTGATCTTTCATTGCCCTCAATATCTATTGTTTTTTGTTCTTTAGCGATTGAAGGTATAGGCTTTACAGCAACTCTCACCACAATATCTTCCCCGTTAGATATTCCGCCAACGATTCCTCCTGCTCTATTCGTTAGGAATCCCTTTGAATCGATCTGGTCGTTACTCTCAGAGCCAGATAGTCCTGAAAGATTAAATCCCCCTCCAAACTCTACTCCCTTGACTGCGCCGATGGATAAAAGGCCTTTTCCTATATCTGCTTCAAGTTTATCGAAAACAGGCTCACCTAATCCTAAAGGTACCCCTCTAGCAACTATTTCAACTACCCCCCCAACTGACTCGCCTTTAGATTTTGCCTCCAAAATTTTTTCAGTCATTTTTTTAGAAATAGTCTTATCGGTAGTCCAAAGTCTATCTTTGATGATGTCCTCTCTTTTCAAAGATCTGTTATCAACTTCGGGTGAAACAATACCCCCTATAGATTTGGTATAAGACAATAACTCAAAATGTTTAATCTCATTTTTCAATACTACTCTTGCAATTGCACCTGCTGCAACTCTCCCGGCAGTCTCTCTACCTGAAGCCCTGCCACCACCTCTATAATCGTATACCCCATATTTCTTAAAATAAGTGTAATCCGCGTGCCCTGGTCTAAATACATTTTTTATTTTTTCATATGAGGAGGAATCAACATCTCGATTATTAATTAGAATAGAAATAGGAGTTCCTATAGTCTTCCCTTCAAAAACTCCAGATAATATCTCACATCTGTCCTCCTCTTTCCTTGAAGTTGAAAGCCCGTTACTTTTTGGTATTCTCAATGACAGCTCTTTATTGATTTCATCTTCATTAAGTTTAATGCCTGGAGGACATCCATCTATAACTGCTCCTAGTGCTTTACCATGGGATTCCCCCCAAGTTGTAACTCTAAACAATCTACCAAAAGTATTTCCCCCCATTATACCATACTCCTTTTCTCAAGCTCCAATAAAATTTTGTCACATATCTCATAGACACTAAGTTTATCTGTATCTATAATTATATCTGCTATTTTTTCATATAATGGCATTCTTTCTAACACAATTTCTTCAATCTCAGAAATTGAATCATTTTTAGTTAATGACGGTCTTGGTACATCCTTTTCCATCCTAGTCTTCATTGTGTTTATACTTGCCCGTAGTAAAACAAAAAAGGACTTATCCAGCAAATCCACATTGCTTCTATCCATCAGTGCCCCTCCACCTAAGGAAATAACAGCATTATTTTCTTTGGATACGTCTGCAATAGTTTCTTTTTCTTTTAGTCTAAAATACTCCCATCCTTTTTCGTTTATTATTTCATGAATAGTTTTTGATTCTCTTTTTTCTATTATCCTATCAGTATCAAAAAAAATTTTATCAGTTATATCTGACAAGCTAACTCCAACTGAAGTTTTACCTACGCACCTCAATCCAAATAAAACTATGTTCAATTAATCCCTCTGGATATTTTTGAAAAATCTTTCCAAAAATTTGGATATGATTTCGAAACACAATCAGGGTCACAAATTTTTATCCCGTTTACAAAAAGTCCAACTACGGCAAACGACATTGCCATACGATGATCTTTGTATGTTTCAATTTTGGCACCTTTTAGTTTACCAGGTACTATTATGAGATAATCACTTCCCTCTTCAACTTTACACCCTATCTTAGAAAGTTCATTCGCAACTGCACTCAATCTGTCAGTTTCCTTAAATCTTAAAGTTTCAATATTATATATTTTTGTTGGTTCTTTGGCAAAAGCTGAAACAATTGCTAAAGTAGGAACAATGTCGGGAGATCGTTTCATATCAATCTCTAGCCCCTTAAGCTCTCTTCCTTCTAAAATCAGTAAATTATTTTCCCAACTAACTTTACACCCCATCTTTTCAAGAATATCGACAAAAACTCTGTCTGCTTGTTTTGAGTTTCTATTTAGATTTTCAATTACTATTCTCCCGCCACTTATTGCAGCTATCGCCATAAAGTAAGAAGAATTAGAAAAATCACCTTCAACAATATAATTACCACCAACATATTTTGAAGGGGTGATTACAAATTCAGAATAGTCTTTTCTTAAAACAGATACTCCAAATTTTTCCATTACATCCAATGTCATATCTACGTAAGGGCTTGATGGAAGCTTCCCAGTAACTTTGATTTTTATGGTGGAGTTTGAATATGGAGATGTTAAAAGAAGAGAGCTTAAATACTGACTACTTTGGCTTGGCTCTAGTTCTGTTTCCCCTCCAATAACTCCATTTGAAGTTATTTTGACTGGGGGACACCCTTTATTTGTATCAATAGATATCCCAAGTTTTCTTAAAGAATCTTCAATACCTTTAACAGGACGTTTTCTTACTTCTTCGTTTCCATCAATTATTACTGTTCCTTTTACAAGAGAAACTAAGGCCATTAAAAATCTTAGAGTTGTTCCAGAATTACCAATATATAAAGGAGAAGAGGGTTCCTTGAGGATGCCACCTGTTCCTTCCACAGAAATAATATTCTGATCTTTATCAAAATCATCTGTTATTTTCACACCAAGTTTTTTTAGTGAGTCTATAGTGTATTTAATATCATCTGAAATTAAGGGGCCTATTATCTTTGACTTCCCTTCCGAAAGGGCTGCTATGAAAAGAGCCCTATGTGTATAACTCTTCGAAGGTGGAGCCTTTAACTTCGCATCAAATTCAAAGTTTAGAGGTTTAATTTCTTTAATTTTCAGCTTTATCCCCTCTCAAAAGTATAGCCTCTTTAGAGAATCTTTCCATTTCTTTATAGGAAGGTGTTATTCCCGTCCAAAACTCAAATTGCGCCATTGCTTGTCCAATGTACATATCTAACCCACTTGCTATTTTTGCCCCTTGTTTTTTTGACAGTGTTAATAGTCTAGTATCAATTGGACTATAAACTGCATCAAAGACAGTTATTCCAGACAGGTCCCTTTCAAAAAATGAGTCTTTCATTGGGCAACTGTCTTCTTCAGGTGACATGCCAATTTTTGTAGCATTGACTAAAATATCAAAATCAACTCTATCCCTATCCCCCCATGGGATTGTTTCTGCCCCTAGCTTTTTTGCAAGTTCAATTGCCTTAGTATGATCTCTGTTTGAAATTATGATTTTTCCAAGTTTACTAGCTACCCCGAAAGCTATTGCTTTTCCAGCTCCACCTGCGCCAAGGATAAGCACTTTTTTATCCTTTATTGTGCTTATTTTTTCAATTGAGTATACCGCTCCCAACGAGTCAGTATTTGTTCCTAGTAGCTCATTCTTATTTTTCTTTATTGTGTTTACTGCCCCTATCTTTAGTGCCATTTGGTCTATATTTCCCAGATAAGGAATTATTGTTTCTTTAAATGGCATTGTAACACAAAATCCTTTGAAGTAATCTTCAAAAACCTTCATAAATTTTCCTAAGTCGTCCACCAATAAATTCAAATAAACGGCATCCATTTTATAATAAGAAAACAATTTATTGTGAACGTAGTATCCTATGCTTTCCTTAACAGGATTTCCAATAAGCCCATAAATATCAAAAGTTTCATCAATAGAGTTAACCCGGTATATATCCCTTAAGACTTCTAGCGGTATCTGCCCCGGAGCGGTCATGTCAAGACCTTTTAGTGGTGCATATGTAGTAAAACTTCCCCAAGAGTTACATAAAACTCGGCTTATCTCCCCTCTTTCCCCCATTAAAAACGATATTAACCTAGGATTATCATTAAAAAGGAATAAGATATCTTTTATTATTAGATTATCAGAAATATCATTGGCATAAGTAACGACTTTAATTAGGTCCACATCTTGATCTTTCATCTGCAACACTATTTCTTTCATATCAAGAGGGGTATTCTGAAAATTGTGGTAGGATAGTATTATTTTTGTCTCTGATTTTAATGTTCTTTTTTTTGAGATTAGTAATTTAAGTGAATCTATTGAAGAGTGTTCTATATCAATAAATCCAAATCCAAGTTTCATCGCATCAATTAATGGATGGAGCCTATCTGACTCGTTTCCTTCAAAAAGTCCGCCCTCATCTTTTTTTCTATTTGTTATAATCACCCTTTTTTTATCAAATAAATTCCCAATTTCCAAAATATTTAAATCTGAAATCAAGTCTACTCTAAGTTCTGCTAAATCTCCTTTAGATAATGCCTTGTCCAAAAGACATATTGCCTCCTTTTTAGAGGATGGTATAATTGAAGCGGTAATCAAAGAAAGCCCATCTCCTTTAGGGATTCTCTTACAATTTTTTCATCAACTCTAACTCCATAGACCGATGTGCCTATGCCCTTTATGAGGGCGTATTCAACTATCCCTTTTCTAGATTTTTTGTCAGAAATTGTTTTCTTTATTATTTCATCTGATGATAATTTGGGGTATTTTTCTAAGAGCTTAGATTTTTTAAGAAATGCAATTATTTGCTCTTTTTCGTCTGATGTTAAAATACCTAATCTATGGGAAATCAAGGTTTCAACTGCCATTCCTATCCCTACTGCCCTACCGTGAGAGATATCAAAATTTGAAAGTATTTCTATAGCGTGTCCGATTGTATGCCCAAAATTTAGAATCTTTCTTTGTCCTGATTCTTTTTCATCTGTTTCAACAACATTAGCTTTGACTTTAAGTGCCGAAATAATTGCATGATCTATGTATCCATTTTCTAGATTTATTATTCGATCAATATTTGATTCAAGATATCCAAAGAATTCATTATCTTTTATTATAGCGGCTTTAATTATTTCAGCAAATCCATTGAGTATCTCTTCTTTTGGCAGTGTATTCAAGAATTCCATATCTATGTAGACTTTACTCGGGGGGTAAAATGCCCCTAATAGATTCTTCCCATAAGGATGGTCTATACCAACTTTGCCACCAATGCTGCTGTCCACTTGGGAGAGGAGTGTTGTTGGAATCTGTATAAATGGTATCCCCCTCATATAAGTTGCCGCTATAAATCCAGCAAGATCTCCTGTGACCCCACCTCCCAATGCAATAATTAATGAATCCCTGCCAAACCCAAATTCAAATAGTCTGTCTTCGAGTTCTTCTTTTGTTTTTCTATTCTTAGACTCTTCACCTGCTTTAAATGAAATAACAAAAACATTAGTCTTTTTATTAAGTGCTTGGTATATGTTATCTCTATAAATTTTTTCTATGTTCGAGTCTGTTATGATGGCAACATTACACTCTTTATTCTCTTCTAATATTGATTCGAGTGCGTTTCGAAAAATATCCCTACCTATGACTATATCATATGGTCTTTTTTCTGTCTTAACACTTATTGTCTTAGTTTCCTTGATATTCATCCTATATTTCCCTTCCGAACATCCTAGAAATATATTTTATTTCTCCCATTAATTCATGAAGGTCTAAAGTGCTGATAGTTTGATCTGCATCACTTATGGCTTTTTGTGGATCTGTGTGCGCCTCAATAGTTACACCGTCCGCACCGCATGCAATTGCAGCAAGTGTCATTGATTTTACAATGTCCCTTCTTCCAGTACCGTGACTTGGATCAACTATAACTGGTAGATGGCTTTCCTTCTTCAATACTGGAACTATACTTAAGTCTAAGGTATTTCTTGTGAAGTCAGAAAAAGTCCTTATCCCTCTCTCACACAGCATAACGTTATTATTTCCTCCTGCAAGAATATATTCTGCAGCAGATAAAAACTCTTTCAAAGTTGCCCACATTCCTCTTTTAAGAAGTACTGGTTTATCATATTTTCCAAGTTCTTTTAGTAATGCATAATTTTGCATGTTTCTAGTTCCTACTTGTAGTATGTCTGCATATTCTGATACAAGTTTTACATCTCTCGTGTCCATGACTTCGGTGACAATGGGAAGTCCAGTTTCTTCCTTTGCTGCAGCTAGGAATTCTAGTCCTTCCTTCCCAAGTCCCTGAAAGTCTTTTGGTGAAGTACGCGGTTTAAATGCCCCTCCTCTCAAAATTGTGGCCCCTGAATTTTTTACTTCTCTTGCGATGTTAATAATTTGGTCTTTGCTTTCAACTGTACATGGCCCTGCCATTACAACTATTTTTTTCCCGCCTATTTCAATTCCATCTACGTTTATAACAGTGTCCTCTTTGTTAAAATCTCTAGAAACTAATTTGTAAGGTTTTGAAACACGCACAACTTCTTCTATATAAGGTGTTGCCCGCAACCTCTCAACGTCACTTTCATCAATTGAACTAACGTCTCCAATTACACCAATTATGGTTCTATTTTCTCCTTTTGATAGGTGGGTATTAAAACCAAGATCTTTAATTTTCTGAATTGTTTCTTGTACTTGACTTTCATCCACACCTAGCTTCATTACTATTATCATTTATACTTCCCTCCCAACTGCTTTTGTTATATTTTTAATATCTTCCATAAGTTTTGAAAATGCACTTAAGGAAATTGTTTGATCCGCATCACTTATCGCTTTATCCGGATTTGGATGAGTCTCAATTAATAGTCCGTCTGCGCCACAGGCTACTGAAGCTTTGCTCATAGGTAAAACTAAACTCCTCCTTCCCGTACCATGACTTGGATCAGATATTATAGGCAAGTGACTCTCATCTTTAATGGCAGGAATAATGCTAAGGTCTAAAGTATTTCTTGAAAAATCTGAGAATGTTCTTATGCCCCTTTCACACAATATGACATTTTCATTTCCTCCATTAATTATGTATTCTGCAGCCCCAAGGAATTCAGCCATTGTTGCCCACATCCCTCTTTTAAGAAGTATGGGTTTGTCACATTTTCCAAGCTCCTTTAGTAGTGTGTAGTTTTGCATGTTTCTAGTTCCTACTTGTAAGACGTCCGCATATTCTGACAAAAGGCCAACATCTCTTGCATCCATTATTTCAGTTACAATGGGGAGTCCAGTTTCTTCTTTTGCCTCGTAAAGTAATTTTAGGCCTTCTTCTCCTAATCCTTGAAAATCCTTTGGTGAAGTACGCGGTTTGAATGCCCCTCCCCTTATCATACTGGCACCAGCTTTTTTTATCTTTTCTGCGACCTCCATGATCTGTTCTCTATTCTCAACTGAACAAGGCCCTGCAAAAACAACTATTTTTTTCCCGCCAATCTTTACTCCATCTACATCTATTACAGTCTGCTCATTTTTGAAATCTTTAGAAACTAATTTGTAAGGCTTTGAAACAAATACTGTATTTTCAACTCCCTTCATTGCCCTAATTCTGAAAAAATTTTCTTCTCCAATTTTGCTAATATCCCCTATCACGGCAACTACTACTCTTTCTGCCCCAAAATTTAACTGTGTTCTAAGGCCAAGAGATTTAATTGCATCTATAACTTGATTCACATCCTCCTCTTCAGCTTTTGCTTTCATTATAACTATCATTTCTGCCCCTCCATTATATTAGTCTGTAAAAATTTTGAATGGGAAATGATCTTTTCAAAAATATCTGAAACAAAATTTTCATCGAGATTATTTCTTCTGGCATCATCATCCAGTTTGAGAAAAATGATCCTTTCTCTATCCCTATCCTCTACTAGTATACCCATTTCTTTTTTTAGAAATGCTATCTTTTTTGCTACTTCCATTCTTGCTGAAAGCAGTTTAATAATACTCTCATCGATCCTGTTTATTTCTTCTCTAAGAGACTCTATTGAGCTCTCCATAAAAAAACCTCCTAAGAAGGGATTGGAAAGAGAAACAAGGATTCGGCCAGTGAAAGGTATCAATACCTAAAGCTAAAATAATAATAAAATTTCTTTGATACCACTTCGGAAGACCTAATCTTTCCCATCAATGAGAACTGATAAAATTGAGTATTTAAAACTTTCGGGACTATTTTTAAATCATACATTAATTTTATAAGTAGTTTCTTTACACATTCTATAATGAATTATTCTGATTCTTTTGGAAACATGTGCAAAGTTGACACCCATATCCATACTAAATATTCGGGTAATTCCAAAAAAATACCAGTTATACCTGATTGTATTTCTAGGCCAGATAAGATATTAAAATATGCAGATAAACGGGGTATAGACTTTTTAGCTATAACAGATCATGACACTATAAGAGGGGGAATTGAAACTGAAAAACTTGCGCCTTCAAGAATTATTGTTGGGGAAGAAATATCAACATCCGATGGAGAACTGCTTGGTCTATTCCTAAATGAAGCTATTCCCTCAGGCTTATCTGTTGAAGAATCAATTGACATGGTAAAGGCGCAGGGAGGTCTTGTGATTGCACCACATCCATATAGTGTCATATGTCCTTGTTTGAAGGACTTAATACATAAACTAAATATTGATGGAATTGAAGTCTTCAATGCATTTCATAGAGATGGAATAATAAACAGAAAAGCGACAGAAGAAAACAAAAAGATAAAAAATGCTTCCATTGCCGGAAGTGATGCCCATACAGAAAGAATGGTTGGGAATGCTTATACATTATTTGAGGGCAATACCGTAGAAGAGTTCTATAAAGCTGTTAAAAAGAAAAAGACCATTCCTCAGGGCCATGTTACTTCAATGGTACAGACTATTTTATGGAGTTGGAACACAGGATATTATATAATGAAAAGATCGATGAGAAATATTATCCAAGGAAATCAAGTTAAGAAGAATAGTGGCCTTTTAATTGGCTCCGGAATCTCAGTTATACCTGTTGCCCCCGTAGTAATGGCATATGTTCTAAATCGTTATCATGATAAAAAAGTAAAAAAGAACTATCCTTGGGAGTCCTTTATATTTTCGTGTAATGAATATAAAAAAAGGATATTATAATAAAACTGAAGGTTTGTATTCTCCAAACACATTCCTTAAGCTATCACTAATTTCCCCAATTGTTGCATAAGCTTTGACAGCTTCAAGAATTAAAGGCATTAAGTTTTTATCACTTCTCGCCGCATCCTCAATTTTTTCTAAAATTTCCTTGACTTCATTATTATCTCTTCTTGATTTCAGCTTTTTCAATTTTTCAATTTGAATTTTTTCTACCTCAGGATCAACTTTTAGGAGTTTTTCAGGAAGTTTTTCTTCCATGGTGAATTTATTAAGCCCCACAACTATTATGTCTTTTTTTTCAATAGCTTTCTGGTATTTGTAAGCGCTATCTTGGATCTCCTTTTGTATATATCCTTCTTCGATGGCTTTGACCATGCCACCAAGAGAGTCAATTTTATTAAAATAATTATTCACTTCTTCCTCAATTTTATTTGTAAGATATTCGAGATAATATGAGCCAGCAAATGGATCAACTGTATCTGCTACCCCACTTTCATATGCAATCACCTGTTGAGTCCTAAGAGATATTGTGACCGCTTTTTCTGATGGCAAAGCAAGTGCTTCGTCCATTGAATTTGTATGCAAGGACTGTGTACCTCCAAAAACTGCCGCCATTGCTTGCATAGTAACTCTAATAATATTATTTTCGGATTGCTGTGCTGTGAGTGTACTACCACTAGTCTGGGTATGAAATCTCAACATCATAGCTTTTGGGTCTGTTGCCCCAAATCGTTCTTTCATCAATCTTGCCCATATTCTCCTTGCAGCTCTAAATTTTGCGATCTCTTCAATGAAGTTATTGTGTGAATTGAAAAAGAAAGAAAGTCTTTTCCCAAAATCATCGATTTCTAGCCTTGCCTTTTTTGCAACTTCCACATAAGCAACTCCATCTGCCAGTGTGAATGCAACTTCTTGGGCTGCAGTTGCTCCAGCTTCTCTGATATGATAGCCACTAATACTAATAGTATTCCATTCAGGTAAATTTTTTGTACAGTATTCAAATATATCTGTGATTATCCTCATAGATTCTTTTGGAGGGAATATATATGTTCCTCTTGCGACGTATTCTTTTAGAATATCATTTTGTATTGTTCCTCTTAACTTTTCAGGGGCTATTCCCTGTTTTTCTGCAACTGCCATATACATTGCTAGAAGGATTGCAGCTGTCGAGTTTATGGTCATGGAAGTGGAAACTTTATCGAGAGGTATCCCATCAAAAAGGGATTCCATATCTTCAAGCGAATCAATTGCAACACCTACTTTCCCAACCTCACCAAAGCTTATTTGATTATCTGAATCATATCCTATCTGTGTTGGGAGATCAAATGCTACGGACAATCCTGTTTGGCCTTCAGATAGTAAAAATTTATATCTCTTGTTTGTTTCTTCCGCAGAACCAAATCCTGCATACTGTCTCATTGTCCAGAGTTTTCCCCTATACATATTCGGTTGAACGCCTCTAGTAAAAGGATATTCGCCAGCATTTCCAAGATCTTTGGTATAGTCAAGATTCATAATATCTAAAGGAGAGTACTGAACATCTACAGGAATGTTAGAGGTTGTGAAGAATTCTTCTCGTCTCTCAGGAAATTTCGTTCTTATTTTTGAATATTTTTCTTTTTTCCAGATATCTATTTTTTCTTTAAGATTAGTAATAGCAATAGTATCAAACATGAAAAATCACTTACCTGCAATATTTGAAATTGACATATTATAAATTTTATTATCCTTTTGTGAAGATTTATAAGTAGGATAAATTCAATTTTTTCATGGAAGAAATCTCTGAAGATTCAAACCTCTCGGCTTTTGGAGATGCTATTGTGAATTTTTTATATTCTGTTGCGAAATCAGAAGTTCAAGGAAGGTATACCGGTAAAAAAGTTTCAAATATTGCACTCTCAGATGCACTTGCAAAATCAAAGTTAAAATCACCTAGGAGAAGTGACAAGAAAATGAGAGGTGATTTTGTTGAAGCATTGATTGGAAAAGGCTACATAGAAAAAGTGTTTAATATTGACGAAGCAATTAATGTCCTTTCTGAAAAGCTTAGAGGTAAAGACCTTAACGATCCTGATGAAGAGAGAAAGGCGATAGCAGAAGCATTTTCATATTTTATTGATCTATATTTTTAGGCTTAAGCATATTAATACTTAAGTCAATTCTAAGGTGATGAGAATAAAAAAGGAGATACGAATTCTTGGAATTGATGATTCTAATTTTACAAAGAAGGATAAAAAAGTTCTAGTTGTTGGTGCATTACTTAGAGGAGGTTTCTGGATTGACGGAGTTGTCAGTACGTACGTTGAAAGAGATGGACTTGATGCAACAGAAAAAATTGCCAACATGATAATTAAAGCTCGTTATAAAGATTTACGAGCGATTATGTTAAAGGGTATTACTTTAGCGGGATTTAATATTATAGATATCGAAAAATTATTTCATGAAACAAAGCTCCCAGTTGTGGTAATAATGAGAAAAATTCCGGACTTTAACTCTATAGAAAAAGCACTTACAAATCTAAATGATAAAGAAAAGAGACTCAGTATAATAAAAAATGCTGGACAAATTTATGAAGGAAAAGTTCATGATAAATCAGACATTTATTTTCAGTTTAAAGGAATTTCCGAGAATGATGCTAGAGAATTAATCAGAATTTCATCTATGCATTCTAATATCCCCGAACCTTTAAGGGTGTCACATATTATTGCAACAGGAGTTGTTAAGGGTGAGTCGACAAAAAAACCATAAAGGAAAGATTACTATCTGCTTAGTAAATACTTATGACAAACTAAAATGGCATGATATACATTCAAGAAATGTTGCTAGAGCTGCCCCTCTTTGTTTTTATGCGGGATTTGACCTTTGTCTTTTTGATTTTCCTTTTAAAGACGATTATAAAGAATTCCTTCTGAAGGAAGTAAAAGAAAATACAACAATTGGAGAGGGGGGAAAGTATATTGAAGAGCTTATCAAACATGGCAAACTTATTGCTATTGATGATCCAAAAAAAATCAAAGGTGTCTTCATATCAACAACTTCTAAACCTGATAAATCTTGTGATTTTAATAATATTACAAAAAATATTATAGAAGGTGACGATTCCGTGTTTTTTATTGGATTGGGTAGAAGAGGTCTCCCAATGGAAATCAGGAAAATGACAACATGTCACCTTGATATAACTGGAGAAGGCATTCCCCTCGAAACATGCACTGCCATTGGATTTATTATTGGAAGAATTTATGAAAAGATAAATTTATAAATTTGTATTAAAAGATGCGAATAACTGCGACTGTAGTCTAGTGGTTAGGACTGGAGCTTCCCAAGCTTCAAGCGTGGGTTCGAATCCCGCCAGTCGCACCAATTTTTATAACAAATGCGGCAGTAATTTTTCTCCTAAATGAATGAAATTATTATCAATCGAAAGGATTTTTTCGTTTATTAATGGAATGCTCCTTGTATCAGTGCTCAAAAACACTTAGAGTTTTTCTTCAAATGTCTTTCTAAACTGGATAAGAAATATTTAAATAATGCTTCATTTATTTAATGTTAGGTGAGAATATGTGGTTACAAGCAAGAATGTATATGTTAGTTGGACTAATGTTTGTAATACTTTATGGTTTTTTACTTTTTGTAGGGGCTGCAGTTGGGTACTCCGGCCAAAGTTTTGTGAACTATAGCGTTATACTCGCATTAGGAATGATGTTCGTACAATATATGATAGGGCCAAAAATGGTAGAATCCTCTATGAAGGTACGGTACATAACTGAAGGAGAAAATCCAAAACTATATAGGATGGTAGAAGAGCAAGCTAGACTCGCAGGTCTAAAGAAAACTCCAAAAGTTGGAACTTGCCCAACTCCCCTACCAAATGCATTTGCTTTTGGAAAATCAAAAGGTGACGCAAGAGTTTGTGTGACAGATGGAATTGTTAATTTGCTTTCAGAAAATGAACTCAAAGCAGTCATAGGGCATGAAATATCCCATGTAAAACATAGGGATATGGCCATTATTACACTTCTAAGTGCAGTTCCAATGATTGCATATTATATGTACATGTCTTCTAGATTCAGTGGCTCAGTTGGCAGGAGTAATGATAGAAATTCAGGCGGAACTGCTATTATCGGCATATTTGCCTTAGTTGTCTATTTTATTACGAATTTATTAGTAATGTATGGTTCCAGAATAAGGGAATATTATGCAGATAAAGGAAGTACAGAACTTGGGAATGAACCCCATCAACTAGCCTCTGCGCTATACAAGCTTACATATGGAACTGCAAAGACACCAAGAAGCGAATTACAGAGAGTAGAGGGCGTTAAGGCTTTCTTTGTTAATGATCCAACTAAAGCAAAAGGAGATTTTAATGAGCTTACTGAAGTTGATAGAGATATGAGCGGTACAATTGATAGAAATGAACTTGAATCGGTTAGACATGGTGGAGTTAGAGTTGGCGCTTCGGCTAGCATAATGGAGTTAATGAGTACACATCCTAACATGCTTAAACGGATAAAGCATCTCTCGGAACTTTCAAAATAAAGGAAAAAGATGCTGAATGAAAATAAAATCATTTTTGGAACTTGTAGCTCTGGTCCTTATTTGGTCTGGTTCGTGGATTGCAATTAAATGGGGATTAACGGAGATTCCTCCTTACTCCCTAGCTTTTTTTAGATTTTTTATAGCATGCCCAGTAATTATTGCAATTACTTATTATCTCGAAGGAAAAAATAGTTTGAAAATTAATAAAAAAGAGATTATACCTTTTTCGATGCTTGGCTTACTTGGGGTGACTTTAGTGCAAGGAATCCAAGTATATGCCTTGAATTTCACGTCCGCCATTAATTCATCAATTTTGATAAATTTCAATGTTCCGTTTATAGCAATCCTCGCATTAATATTTTTAAGGGAGCCTCTTAGCAAAAAGACGGCATTTGGGATTTTTGTTTCATTTATCGGTGCCATTGTTATAGTAATAAATGGTTCTATCTCTGGATTCCAGAAGATAAATATTGGGGATATCTTAATAGTATTTACTGCTATGTTTTGGTCTATTTATTCTATTGTAGGGAAAAAAATAATGGAAGAGAAAACCCCCCTTTCTATGACTTCTTTTACTTTCCTTTTTGGAACAATATTCTTATTCCCAATAGCATTTTTTGAATCAAGATTTTCTTTCATTAGAAATATTACAAAATTAGGGATAGGATCTATTTTATATTTATCCCTTTTATGTTCAGTTTTTGCATATATATGCTGGAATAGGTCTATGAAATGTGAGAAAGCCTCAAACGTTGCAATGTTCCTATACTTTGTTCCTGTTGTTACTGCAATATTCGCATGGCTTCTATTAGGGGAAGTCATTACAGTATTTACAATTATAGGGGGGGCACTTGTAATATTAGGAGTATACTTCGCAGAAAGATAATTATTGCACATTTTTCAGTAAATTTTTTATATAGCATACCTATTCTAAATTTATGGTAAAAGAAGTTCATGCTGCACATATTTTAGTTAAATCAGAAGCTTTAGCTAAAGAAATTTTAGATAAAATAAATAAAGGAGATAAATTCTCCGATCTAGCGAAAAAATATTCTGAATGTCCCTCTAAGAAAAAGGGGGGCGACTTGGGATTCTTTCCTAGACAGAAAATGGTAAAAGAATTTGAGAAGGCTGCTTTTGAAGGAAATACAGGATCCGTTGTTGGCCCAGTTAAAACTCAGTTTGGATGGCACCTTATAAAAATACTTGAAAAGAAGTAATTAACTTTTCAATTTTTCCCTTATATCTTTCCAGTCATCATATATTACTATCTCGGCCATTTGAGTTTTTTCATTTTCTGTTATGACAAGATCGCCATATTTACTAAAGAATCTCATCAAATCCCCTAAATCGAGAAAATCTTTTGTCCATAGATTATTCATCTTGTCAAATACAGCGTTTTCACAAGGAGGGTCATCTGGATTTAAACAATCTTTACATATCCTTGATACTACAAATTTCAATTTATTGCCTCCTTTAGTTTTTATTTATTGTTATCTAGAAAATAATTATGTATTCTATTTTTTATATAGTTTACCATAAGAAAACTTAAATAAAGGATTCAAACTCCAATATTATGCGAATAGAAGCTATTGTTTTCGACGTTGATGGAGTTTTATTTGACTCTTTTGAAAGCTGGTTTATATCTTTCAATCAAACTTTAGAAGAATTTGGAAAATCTCCCGTGGACAGAGAAACTTACAGAAAAATATTTTGGGGCCCTTCTGTTGAAGAAGATCTAAAGATGTATGGCCTCGGAAAGGACGCAGTTGAAGTTGCGCTAAGAAATCAGAGAAATAATGTTCATTTGATAAAACTACACGAAAAAGTTTACGAAACTTTAGAGTCCTTAAAAGATTTTAAACTAGGGGTCGCTACAAATACGCCAAGAATAAATCTTGACAAAACATTTAATCATTTTGGCCTATACACGTATTTTAAAGTTGTAATGTGTTTGGATGATGTAGAAAGACCAAAACCATACCCAGATATGATTTTAAAAGCTTCAGAATTCCTAAAAGTGCCGATTGAAAGGATGGTGTTCGTGGGCGATACAACATCAGATATGATTGCAGCTAAAAGTGCAGGATGTCAATTCATAGGAATAAAAATAGGGGATAAAAAAGTTGAGGGAATAAAAGATTTACTACCTATTTTATACTCTTGATTCTTTTGCTTTTCCTCTTAATCCTGAATATCCGCATTTTCTACAACTTTGAGCTTTCCATGGATTTCTCGCGTTACACTTCATGCAAATCTTTACATGAAAAAGTCTCTTTTCAGCTAACTCGTTCTTCATTTAATCTCCTCTGTAGAGCTTTTTCTGTTATTAATCCCTTTTAAATATTTCTCTTGGAAGTCTAAAATCCCCTCTTCATCATATGATTTTGAATATCCCTCAAGTAATTCTAAATTAATTTTGAAGAATTCCTCCCCCCAGTTAAAGCTTGATAATATCTTTCTAGCATGTTCCTTCTCCCCTATTATATATAAAGCACCTGAAAAAGCTTCTACAGTAGATAGTTTACCTGGTTTACCGTAGTTTATGGGATTTGAAGGTACTAAAAATGGGAGGATCCTTCCCTGAATCTTTGATTTTATTTTATCAAAGCACTTTTCTGCTTCAACCCAAGAACAATCTAACACTACAATTCCATTTTTTGAATATTTTATATCACTAGGAGATAATACTCTTTTAGAAAAAGGATTTAATAAAATACAATTATTTGGTAATCCCCTAATATTTTTAACAAAAGTGACTTCTCCAAATTTTAGAAGCCTCTGTGCCGTACATTTTTTAGGGTCATCTTGCCCCAAATTATACACAATGAGTTTCACAAATTAGGATTATTAAAGATTAATAAAAGATTTTCTAAAGCTTTAAATAGAATTATATTTTTTTTAGTTTATGTATAGCGCCATTGTCTTTGATTTAGATGGAGTATTAATAGAATCTCACTCATCTTGGGAAAGGCTCCATGAGTACTTTGGTGCAGATGAAGAAAAAAGAAAAGAGAATATGCGAAGATATTTTTCTAAAGAAATAGATTATGGTCAATGGATACGAGAGGATATATCCTTATGGAAAAGAGAAGGTAGTCTGCCTCACAAAATGGAAGTTGAAAAAGCTCTTGAAGAGTTGATATTTATCGATGGCGCTAGAGAATGTATAAAGATCTTAAAAGAAAATAATTTTAATTTATTTATCATTTCTGCAGGAATTGATCTTCTAGCTCAAAATGCAGGTAGGGCCTTAGGGATAGATAAGATATGGGCTAATGGATTTCAATATGAAGAAAATGGGTTTCTTTCTGGACAGGATATTTGGAGAGTTGACCTTTTGCGGAAAGACATTGTAATGAACTATATTATAGGAGAATATCGTCTTAAAAAAGAGGAGATAATTTCAGTAGGGGATTCAAAATATGACATACCTATGTTTGACCTATCTGGATTTTCAATAGCATTTGACCCAAAAGATGACGAAGTGGCAAATAGAGCTAATGTTACTATTCATGAAAGAAACCTTTTAAGGATTTTAGACTATATCAAACTATGAATATTGCCAAGATCGAGATCGTATATATTCATGAAAAAGCAAGAGAAATAGAACGGCTTTTAAAAATAGAAGAAGATAGCTCTCCTTTTTATAGGACTAAGTCTGAAATAACAACTGAAGGAACCACTCTTAAAGTTATTATTGTATCTGAAGATATACCTGCATTAAGAGGATCTTTTAATACTTTTATGAATTGGCTTATGGCTATAGAAGAAGGGATGAAATTATAAAAAAATATAAATTTAATTTAGTCCGATGGTATCTTTATTAAGAATTACCTTGTGTGCTTTTAGCCTAATGGCATTAATTCGGATAAATCCTTTGGAATCTGTCTGATCAAATCCACCTTCAACATCCATGCTTGACAATTCTTTATTGTAAAGCGATGTGGGTGAATCCCTTCCAAGAATCATGACATTGCCTTTGTAAAGACCAATTACAACTTTCCCATCGATAAACTCTTGACTCTTGTTAAAAGCCGCCATTAGGAAGTCCATTTCAGGTGAGTACCAAAATCCATTATATATAAGTTCTGCAAATTTTGGTTCAAGCATATGTTTTAGATGCATAACTTCTCTATCCATTGCTATTCCTTCAATATCTCTGTGAGCGGCCCATAGTATTGTAGCCCCCGGCGTTTCATAAACTCCTCTGCTTTTTATACCAATAAATCTATTCTCAACGATATCAATTCTTCCAATACCATTTTCTTTTGCTAATTCATTCAAGTATAGGAAAAGTTCCAAGGGTTTAGTTTTTACAGTTCCATCCTCTTTGTTGATTACTTTTACTGGGAGTCCATTCTTAAAGTCAATTTCAATAATTGTTTGTTTATCTGGTGCATCCATTGGTGATTTTGTTATTTCAAACATGTCTTCAGTTGGGGTGAGCATAGTATCTTCAAGTATTCCTGCTTCATGGCTTAGGTGCATTAAATTACCATCTTGACTGTATGGTTTTGATACAGAAGCTTTGATTGGAATGTCCTTTGATTTCGCATATTTTATCATATCACTTCGTCCCTGAAACTGTTGTAGATATTTTGGATTTTTCCAAGGCGATATTACATGTATGGAAGGATTTAATGCGTAGTATGTCAATTCAAATCTAATTTGATCATTACCTTTTCCAGTTGCGCCATGTGCAACATATTTTGCATTTTCCTTCTCAGCAATTTCAATCTGTTTCTTTGCAATTAAAGGCCTTGCAAGAGAAGTTCCTAATAAGTATCTGTTTTCGTACATTGCATTTCCTTTTAATGCTTGAAAGATGAAGTCCGTAACAAATTCGGATCTCAAATCTTCAACATAAACCTTCGTTGCTCCGCATCTAATGGCTTTTTCTTCAGCGGCTTTTAGATCTTCATCTTGCCCTACATCTGCGATGAAACATATAACATCAAATCCTTCATCTATTAACCAAGTCAAGATGACACTGGTATCAAGGCCCCCAGAATAAGCCAAAACAACTTTATCTTTTGTCATTAGAATCGCCGTGCATGAGGTATAAAATTAACTTATAAGAATAACGCCCAAGTTGAAACTTTTTATAACATAAATTGTATTAAATAATACTTTCTTGTTCCATAATTACAATCCGATTATTTATGATGGCACCTTTTAGATTATCACCAACTTTTAATTCCCTTTTTAATCTAACTTCATCCCTTAAAACGTAGAAAGTCTCATAGTCTCCCGAAAGTTTCATCATCTGATACCTTTCAGGAGTGACTTCAGTTACAGAAATATCTACTGTTTCAAGTATATCTTTTTCAATTACCTTCATATTTTCTTTTTTGAGCTCCCTCTCAAATTCTTTTGCTTTTATACTCAAAATGTTCCCGCCTTCCAATGAGGTAAGTTTAAAGTTATCTCCTGCTATGTCAAGTAGATACAAATGATTTTTATAATAGGCATACCTTTGTGCCCTATTTTTTAGTCTTACAGTTACGGTAGTTCTATAAATTTTTTTACCCGAGTCCCTATCAATACCCATAAGTTTATGAGATTCGCCCATAGAGCCGTTGAATTTTTTGATTAGACAATTCCCAATTTTTCTCGCTGCAGATAAAGATCCCATATAAATATCTATTCCTTCCTTAAGTTCTTCAATTCTAGAAATAAATGCCATTCTATCTTTTAAAATTAGTTTATCTGTAAATTTATCAACAATTTTCATTATGTCATTTGCTCTTTCTAACTCAATCTTTTTCTCATCATTTCTTATCTGAAGAATAGCCTCATAATATCCACCATAAAATCTTGAGCATCTTTGACATTGTTCTCCTGACAGTAGTATTTCACTTGATGCTTCCATATCAAAAAGAGAGTCATCATAAAAAGGTCGAATAGTAATTTTTACTTTGTAAATGTTGCCTTCATCAAGAAAATCAACTATCGCTTGGATGTCTTTATTATCTTTAGAAAATTCAGAAACAAACTTAATTTCTCTACTTGAAGAAATATTGTTCTTTAAAACTTCATCAATAAAGGAAAGTTTATTATCAAGATTTTTCCACCTGTTTGTGTAGTAAGAATTGCAACTCTTACAATAGGGAACTTTTATTCTTCCCGGAATAGAAAATTGGAAAGATTCTTTTAAATAACACTCTTTACACTTTCCATCTGTGAGTTTATCTTCTTTTCCACAAACAAAGCATCTTTTCATAAGCAATAAAGAAAAAGATTATTTAAATTGTTTTTTATAAATGCTACATTTTGACTCTTTGAGCATGTAATGTATCACCTATCTCTAAGATACATTCCCGACTAATTAGGCCTTCGCTTAAAGCTATTCCTACAATTTTTTTCCCAACAAGATTAAGAATTGTTGCGTCTTTCATGTAGGACAATATATCCTCTTTTTGCCCTAATTTTTTTCCATAAAAAGATTTTTTTACATCTATTTTTATTCCTCTTTCAGCACAATAAAAAGTACCCTCTAAAGTGTCATCATCACAAACTGCGACGATCAATTCATGTCCTTGTTGATATATAGCATAATAGAATTTCATTTTTACCCTAGCTTAATCTTACTGTTTCAAGATTTGAAGGTGCTTTAGTTTCTATCCTAAACTTTCTATAAATTGTACTTGCAAAGTCGGTGCACTTTACAGGATCCCCATGACCAGTAATAATCTTTTCAGGCCGTGGATTTAATCTTTTAATAAATTCCATAAGTTGATTTCTATCTGAGTGGCCTGAGAATCCGTCAACGGTGTAAACTTTCATTCTAATGTTAATTAATTCATTCTTACCATTAGTTCCCATAAGGGGAAGCTCGGTCATACCTTTCTGAACTTTTCTTCCAAGAGATCCTTCTCCTTGATAACTTACAAAAACTATTGAGTTTCTAACATCTTCTGCTAAAGCTTTGAAGTACTCTACTGATGGTCCCCCTACAAGCATACCGCTAGTTGCTAGAATGATACACGGAGGGCCATCAATTATGCTCTTCCTCTTGTCATTAGTTTTTACATTCTCAAATGTTTCAGATAAGAAAGGATTCTTTCCTTGATGGAATATCATTTCTCTTATCTCTTTTGAAAGGTATTCAGGATATGCAGTATGGATTGCAGTTGCCTCCCATATCATTCCATCAAGATATACTGGCATTCTTTCTAGTGTGCCACTTTCCATTAACTCTTCTAAAAAAAGCATTATTTCCTGAGATCTTCCAACTGAAAGAACAGGAATTAAGACTTTACCTCCTTGGGAGGTAGTATCATATATTATCTTCAAAAGATTCTTTTCTGCTTCGCCTCTTGGCATCTGTATATCGTGTGACCCTCCATAAGTCGCCTCGATTACTAAGGATTCAAGGCGTGGAAATTTGAAATTGGCTTTTTCTAAGAGCCTTGAGGTTTCAAAATTAAAATCACCAGTATATACAATATTATGCAATCCATTCCCTACATGTAAGTGCACCATAGCAGAACCTAATATATGCCCAGCATTATGGAATGTGAGCCTTATGTCTGGAGAAATATCCCTTACTTCTTTGTAGTCAACAGGAATAGTGTGATGGATGACACTTTTAACGTCCTTCCTGGAGTATGGAACTGGATTATTTTCTTTTTCTGCAATATCTATATAATCCAATTGCAACATGGTCATTAATTCTCTTGTAGGGGGCGTACAATATATCGCTCCTTCATAACCATACTTGTACAAGTATGGAATAAATCCACAATGATCAAGATGGGCATGACTTACAATAATTGCATCTAACTCTTTTGCATTCAGAATGTACTTAAATTCGGGAGAATCTAAATGGGGATAAGCATGTTTTGGATCATTTGTTGCTACGTTAACACCACAATCTAACAAAACTTTAGATTCAGGAGTCTGTAATAACAAACATGACCTTCCAACTTCTCTAAATCCTCCAAGAAAAGTGATTCTAATCCACTCCGAACGTATATCTTGATCCCTATAAATTCTATGGCCAATTTTTTTCAGGATTGTTTTTCTTTCATCTGCTTCCTTCTGAAGAGTTGATCTAACTGCTTTAATTGTGTCAGATTGTAAAGGTGGTGTCCTCCTTACTATGGGGGCCCATCTTACAACTCTTGTGATGTCTCTCAAAGTCTGGCCTGATTTTCCGATAACAAGACCTGGTTTTTTTGCCTCGATTATCACTTCTGAAGCTGAAGGATCAAAGCTGATATCAGTGATCTCAGCTTCATCAGGAACAATGTTTTTAATTTTATTTATTGCTTCTTCTTCTGTTGTTAGTACAGCAACATCAGGTTTTACAATAATCCTTTTTCTTAAATTCTTTGCTAGTTCTTTTACTATTTCACCATCGTCAACTAGCATCCCTGGATTTCTAGTGTATATAACGACCTCAGGCCCTTCAAAGTCAATGTTTGTTATGACAGCACCGGGAGGTATATTTTCCGTTACAACGTTTTTAATTTCTTTAAGTATCTCCTCTGAAGACAAAAACTCACCTAATTTCTTAAGAATATATGATAAATTAATAATTAAAATAAAAAAGAGAATTAATTCTGATTCATTATACCTATAATTTCTTCATCAGAAAGTTCTCTGTAGCCATCTTTATCGATTACGGCCATTGTAATACCATTTCCAGTGGCTAGGTCTCTCTCAATTGCTGCATTAATTGCCTTAATAGCAACAGATGCACCTTCTTCCCAGCTCATACCGTCTCGATACATAGATTCTAAAACACCGTATGCCACAAGCGACCCTGAACCTGTTGAAATTGCTTTATCCTCGTTTACTCCGCCTATTGGATCTATGGAATAAGCTATGGGTTTTTCATCAAATCCAGCTACAACAAGCCACGCAATTAGGGGGTAGTACCTCTGACCGTGTAGTATGTGGGATGTCAATGTAGCAAGTGACCTAGTAGACATTTTAGCGCCGTTTTTCATCTTATAAAGATTTACTTCGGCTCTAAGAGATCCAATCAAACTTTGGATATCTCCTACACTGCCTGCCACTGTTGCTCCAATGTAATCATCAATTTTGTATACTTTTTTAACATTCTTATGAGCCACTAAATAACCCATTGATGCTCTTCTATCCGTTGCTAATACTACAGCGTCCTTACATACAATAGCTACTGTAGTAGTACCTTTTTTTATATCTTCCACTAAATCACCTCAAAATAGTTAGTTAAATAATAAGAAGCTAACAAATTTTTATAGTTTAAAATGATATTTAAGTCTTTTGGTAATATAATTATATACCCCAAAGAGAGTCCTCCTTCCTCTTAATTAATATAAATTCATCGAGAATTTCTTTTTCGTCTTGAGTTAAATCATTATAAATTTCAAATTTTAGTTTTTTGTAATCCGGGAGAGGTATATTCACATAAAGTATGTCTCCCTCTTTTATTTGCCTTCCAACTGTTGGACCATCTATTGCACAAGCTATTTCTTTACCTTGCAGGGCTTCCTTTAGAAAATCATTTTTATCCTTTAATGTTTTTACAATTCCAATATTTTTTCCATCATCTTTTAATAATGACACGTCTGTTTTAAGTCTTCCTCGTAATACCTTAACACCAACGATTGCCGGTTTTGTTACTCTAAAAACATGATGATACATAAGTTCTATTTTTCCTGGCCTTATTATCCCCTCAAATTTCTGTTTCTTTTGTTTTTCTATTTCTTCTTTCTTCCAGAGCTCATAATCTTCTAGTATTTTATAGATAATCTCACTTTCAAATATTTTAATGTCTTCTCTAACTGCGACTTCTTTTGCATCTGGTAAGAGTTTAGAATTAAAGGCAAAAACAACTGCAGACACCTTATCTTCCATCTTGACTGATTTCGCCTCAATTATATCCTGCTTTGTGACATCCCCTATATCTGCCCTTCGAATATTAATCCCTAATTCTTTTAATTCCATGACTATTGCTTCAAGGCTTCCAAGAGTATCTGTTTTTATTATAACTCCGGAACTATTGTTCTCAATTTTTATTGATTTAATTTCTTTAGATATTTCTTTTTTTGTTTTTTCAATATCTTTTGCTACATAAAGAGGAGATCCTGCCAACGCTTTTTCTAAGTCATGGGCAGAAATTTTTATCCCTGCTGCAGCAAATTGTGATTCAACTGAATCAAACTTTTTTCTTGGATCTCGAATTTCCTCAAGTGATTTAGGTTTAAGTAAAGCCCTAATATTAGTTGTATAAATGCCATCCTTTCCACCAAAAACGACATCGTCTTTTCTCTTAATGACTCCGTCATACAAAATAACATCTAGAGTCATTCCCAAACCTTTTTCTTCCTTGACCTCCAATATTGTTGCTTTACCAGGCTCATTTTCATCAATTTCTAGTTTGTTTTTCAAGAATTTTTGAGAAAGACCTGCAATAAGCAAGAGAAGATCTTGCACTCCCATACCTGTTTTAGCTGATATGGGAACCATTGCAATTTTTTTAGTGTAGTCTGAGATTTTATTATAAATATCACAATCAAAACCTTGTTCATACATTTTTGCCTGGAAGTCCCATATTTTTTGGTCAAGTATGGATTTAACATTCTGATTTTGCTTAGTTATTACATTATTAAAAGAAGATTTTGGCATAATGTTAAAACCATTTATCCTATCGATCTTATTCAAAGCCATTACAAAGGGAGTTTTGTAATTTTTTAGTATGTTAATACTTTCTATTGTCTGTAATTGTAATCCTTCATTTATGTCCACTACCAAAACAGCCAAATCAGAAAGAGATCCTCCTCTAGACCTTAAATTTGTAAATGCTTTATGGCCAGGAGTATCGATGAATAATAATCCAGGAAGTTTTATCCCCCATTTATCAAAATCTTCTCCACAAATATCCTTTACTATATCGATAGGTACTTCTGTAGCGCCGATGTGTTGAGTAATTCCACCAGCTTCTCTTGAAGCAACAGCAGTACCTCTAATATAATCTAGAAGAGAAGTTTTTCCATGGTCTACATGACCTAAAACAGAGATAATTGGCTGTCGTATCATTTAAACAACGATTTGTTTATTTATTGTAATTGAATATTTCTTGATCCTTGAAAAACAAAGAAATCTCTCTCTTTGCACTTTCTGGAGAATCCGAAGCATGAATTACATTAAATATATCATTTCCCCTCTTATATCCAAAATCCCCTCTTATGCTTCCAGGGGCAGCTTTGTGAGGATCTGTAGTGCCACATAGAGTCCTTATAACAGTTATTGCATCTTCTCCTTCAATTACCCCAAGTACAACTGGGCAAGAAGTGATGTAGCTAATTAGACTCTCATAAAAAGTTTTTCCTTTGTGTTCTGCATAATGAGTTCCAGCTTTTTCTTTAGATATCCATTCCATTTTTAAAGCGGCTATTTTTAATCCTTTTGATTCAATTCTTGATAAAACATTTCCAATATTTGATCTCATTATAGTATCTGGTTTTAAAATAATTAAAGTTCTTTCGCTCATCTTAAACACCAATTAAAAAAATTTATTAATAAAATTATTTCTTTGTTCTAAGGGCCTTTTCTTTTTTGTACTCTTCAGTCCATCTGATTTTCCTTGGTTTTCTATTTAAATTAATCATATTCCTTTCACATTTATGGGTACAAAAGTTATATACCACTCCGTCTTTTCTTACGAAAATAAGGCCTGTTCCAGGATCAATTAATCCTCCACAAAAAGAACAGTTGACTTTTCTTGGCATGATCTCACCTTGGCGTCTTTATCTCCTTTGCTTCTCTTTCAGTTTCCTTTAGAACAACAATGTCTCCAATTTTTACCGGACCTCTTAGATTTCGTGTGATGACTCTGTCTTTATCTATCCCTTCAAGTACTTTGACTCTTACCTGGAAGATATCCCCAGTCACGCCAGTACGAACGACAATCTCTAAAACTTCTGCCGGTATTCCTGCATCAATCTCGGCCATTAAATCACTTTCTAAGTTCTTTTACTTTGACAATGATGTCATCAATAAGATCCTTAGCTTTACCTTCTTTAATTACTGCAACTGCTGCTGTTGATACGTCAATACCGATTGCTGCACCAAGTTCATCTTTTCTTGGAACGTAGATATATGGTATTTCTTTTTCATCACATATCAATGGTATGTGTGCAATTATCTCCTCAGGAGTAATATCCTCCGCAAGATAAACTAGTTTTGCAATACCTCTTTCAACAGCTTTTGTTGTTTCATTTGCACCTTTCTTTAATTTTCCTGTGTCCCTTACCATTTCAAGAGATTCGTAAGATTTGTTTGCTAACTCTTCTGGAACTTTAAATTTAACATAAACTGCCATTAAAACACCTCATTCCTCAAAACATATAGTTTTTCATCAGTCGGCTAGTATATAAATAGCCAAGAATATAAAGGCCGGCGACGTTGTGATATTCCCGCTACTAGCAGTACAAATCACGACGCAAGAAGGCTTAACTTCTGGGTTCGAGATGAGTCCAGGTGTATCACTTCCGCTATGGTCGCCGTACCATTTCTGAATAATTGTGGTGGGTATTTAAATCTTTTGGTGAAGCTTGTTTTATTGGGTAATTCGACTGCAAACACGATTAATAAGGTATCCAAAACAAATATATTTTTAAATGTTATTGAATGATGTTTTTTAAGGTGGCCCCATGAAAAAATTATTTATTTTAGGTATAGTTGCATTATTGATATTTAGTATACCATTAAATGTTAATGCAGAATCAAAGAAAAGAGTTTTAATTGATATTGCTCACGATGAACCAATTAGTTTTACTGCTGGATATGATATGTTTATTAATCAGCTTACAATTAAAGGATTCATTTTATCAGAAAATAAGGTTAAAATTACTGGAAATACTCTAAATAATTATGACGTTCTACTTGTTATTGTTCCTAAGTCAAATTTTAGTCCACAGGAAATAGCTGCTATTGAAAAATTTGTAAAAGATGGCGGGAGTCTTTTAGTTGTTGGTAGGGGGGGGAGCTCTCTCGATACAAAAAAGACAAGAGAGGTATTAAATGAATTAACAGCTAATATGGGCATTATTTTTAACGATGATCTAGTTACAGACACACAGAGCTACTACGATAATGATGCAACTAACGTTATTATTGTCAATATAGTTGATGATGCCGTTACTAAAGAAATATTTAGAATCGCCATGAAGCTACCATGTTCACTTACTTTAACATCTAATAATTCAAAAGCTTTAATGAGGGGATCCCCTCAAAGCCTTAGTAGACCTTATTTAAGTGATCCAGATAAATCCGGCATTCCACCTAAAGATCCTTTAAATCCTATTTCTGGTACTAGCATAATAGTTGCGGCAAAATCTAATGTCTTAAGTGGAAAAGTAGTGGCAATTGGATCTTCAACTTTTATCGAAGACCATATGATTACTAAATATGATCACTTAAGACTTATCACAAATATTTTTGACTATTTTTCAGGAAATACTGGGATTACACCTCCAGAAGAAAAAGATTTAACATATGCGGAATTAGTTTTTGCGGCAGAAGAGTACCTAGCTAATAACAACTATGATGATGCGATGAAAACTAGTGACAAAGCCATAGAGATTGACCCTTCAAAATATGAACCATACCTTATCAAAGCCAAATCATTGTGGAACAAAAGACGATTCACAGATGCGTTAACTGAGATAAATAATGCTCTTGCCAGAGACCCTGGATACGAACAAAAAATGGAAGCGTTGATATTAAAAGGGGATATTTTATTCTCACTTGGCAAATACGATGAAGCATTGTCTACCTATAAAATTGCAAGTAGATTAAATAATAGCTTATTTGGTGTATGGTACGGAATTGCAAGAGCAGAATATAGTCTTGGAAATTACCAAGAAGCAATTGAGGCCATTAATACCGCACTTGACATCTCCCCTACAAATAAAGAAGCCAATAATTTTAAATCAATGCTTATCACAATAGGAGACGACGTAAGATTAGACGAGGCGGCTAGATTTTTTAGAACAGCAGAGGACAGTTATACAGCAGGAGACTATAGGAAATCTAGAGAAAACTATATTGAAGCAAAAAAACTTTATACAGAGCTTGGCGATCAAGAAAAAGTAAATTTGATTAATTCAAAAATAAGTGCTATTGACGGTATAACAATTAGAAAGAATTCCATAGTAATAATACTAGGAACTTTGATTGTTTTGGGGGCAGGGCTTGTTATTCTTGTATTGTACCTATTAAGACCTAAAATTTTCAAAAAGGTATAATAATCAATTATATTTTTAAATAAGATTTTTTATTCTATTGTAATGAATGAATTGCCTAGTTTTTTTTCTGTATTGGGTGTTATATTTGTAATTATTATTATTATTTTGGGGATACTTCTTTTAATTGCTACTTTTTTAATTTTTAGGATGGTCAGGAAAAAAAAAATAGTATTTCCAAAGGCCACATTATTTCTTTTAGATGTCCTTTACTACCCACTTAAACGACTTTTTGTATATTCAAATATAGATAAAAGTGTTGTAGACAAAGTAGAGATTGAAATAAGAAACGGAATACTAAAAAATGAATATTTCTCTTCAAAAATTGAGGATAGGATAGTTGTTTTCCCATATTGTTTAAGATCTATTGAGTGTAAGGCACAAGTTAATCCAGAGCTAGGCGTTAATTGTATCAAATGTGGAAAATGTAAAATAGGAAACTTTAAGGAAATGTGTGATGAGAATTCTATTAAAGTTTTTATAGCCCCTGGAGGATCTTTTGTAAAAAGGGTGTTAAAACGACACCCACATTCTTCTGTTTTGTTAATAGCATGTCATGCTGAATTAAATGAAATGATGAGGATACTATCTACTAAAGGAATGCCACAATACGGCGTACTTTTGAAAAAAACAGGATGTATAGAGACTGATGTGGACATGGAAATAGTGAAAGAAATACTGTTAGGAGTAAACTAATGATAGATATATTTGGGATTCTAGGAATAATAATAGCAACTATTTTCTTATTAATAGTATTATTGTTAATTATAACCATAATCTTAATTTCTTATTCTGCTAAGACAAAAAAAGTATTTTTTCCAAGATTTATAATTTTTGTTTTAGATTTGCTATACCACCCGCTAAAGATATTGACTGAAAAAATTGGGTTAAAAAAAGGCTATATCGATATTATTTCAAATGATATGAGAAATTTTATTCATTATAAAAAACTCACTAAAATTCCCTTTGAAGATAGAATTCTACTACTTCCCCAATGTCTTAGAAAAATCAATTGTCCATCAATTCTTGATTCGGCCAAAGGTTTTCAGTGCACAAAATGTGGAAAATGTGGAATAGGAGATCTAATTAGTTTCTGTGAAGAGAGGAATATCAAAGTATTTATTGTGCCTGGGGGATCTTTTGTAAAAAAGGTAATAAAACTTGCTAGACCCAAGGCAATTATTGGTGTGGGATGTCATGTTGAACTTCGAGAGGCCAGTTTAGTCTTGGACTATCTCAAAATCCCCGGAAGGGGTATTAATCTTGAAATAGATGGATGTATAGAAACAAAAGTAGATTATGAAAAGATAAAAAAAGCTTTGATAATCCCCGAGGATTAGCCCAACTTTTGACCACAGAATCTACAAAATTTAACTCCAGATTCAAGTGGTTTTTGACAATTTGGGCAAAGCATATTAGATTTAGATTCATCTTCCTCAATAGGTGCAGAATGTTTTTTTGCAGGTATTGGTCCAAATGGACTTTCTCTTGTATCAAGCCCCAACTTTTCAGCCATTATTTCCCTTGCGGCTTTAACAACAATGTTAGATACATCCTTGTCAACTTTTTTCTTAACTTCTTCTAAAATTTGATTCTTGCCTTCTTCACCTAAAAGTTTTACAAAGTCAGGTATCTTAACCTCTATATTAAATGTATCCTCCATAACATCACAAATTATTTTGTCATAAATATTTAATAAACTTTATGGTCCAAAATTCCTTTTAAGATATCCTGGGGAACTAGACTCATGTTGGGAAAATTGTATATATTCCCTTTAGGGGATTCATTATAAAACGGTCGATCGCATGAAGGACATCCCCGAGTAACAAAAATATCAGGTTTTAGATTATTGAAATCCTCATTATCAAAAAATATATCTCCTTTTTCAAAATGAAATTCTTCAGCTTTTTTTATATTTGAAGTAATTAAATATTGGGCAATTTGAAGTCTCCTATAACTTAAAATATTAGGTGGTGATAGTTTTTCAAATATTGTTCCTTTAATTGGAGTAAATGCAAATAAAGAAGGGTATGTTCCCATATCAAAAAGCTTTTGAAATGTTAAAATCATGTCTTTTTCAGTTTCACCTAGTCCAGCTATGAGGTGGCAAATTACGTTATATTTTCCAAATATTTCTGAAGCATTCTCTATGCCCTTCCATGTTTTGTTCCAACTATAGTAAGGTTTCATTTGTTTGAAGATATCTTTCCTCGCACAGTCTAATCCTATGCCAATCTTATCCACATTACCATATAGACTATCAATCTCGTTATAATTTTTTAAGGAAAGAGACACTGAGATTGGAATTTTTATAGAGAATTTAGTTATTATATCTTTTATGTCAAAAATAAATTTATTATAGCTAATACTTTGAATGCAAACACGCTCAAAAATAGCTTCAATTTGAGTGATAGATTTTTCTAAATCAAATGAGTACCAAGGCAGTCTCGAAAGTTTTGATTGATCTTTTGGCCTTATACAAAAGAGGCATCCGGCATTACATTCGCCTTCAATCATAAGATAACATGTTCTTTGGTCTACCAAAGGGATTCCTTTTTTAAGGCCGAGTTTTACAGCCGATCCCAAAGAAAATAAAACAGTCATGATAATCATCATTACATTATTGTTAAACAATGATACCGAAAGCTTTATATAGTGTTGTAACAATAATAGTATACAGTTATGAGCACCATTATTAAAGATTGATTAATGGTGTTGCTCATCTTTTTCCTCCATTTTCCCTCCAGGGGGGCTTTTAAGCCCCCCTAAACAATACTACCCATATATTCTTTCCATTCTCTCTTTCCAAATCTCTTTTGCATTATTTCAAATTCTGATAAAAATGCCGATTCCAGATCAATACCAAAAGAGTTAGCAAGTTGCATCAATAAAGATAATATCTGCCCAAACTCACGCTTAAGATTCTCATAATCTGCATTTCTATCATTTCCCATCCCACTCTTTTTGTAACCATCTTTGTAGAGTATATATTCTCCAACTTCAGATAATTCTTCATAAAGATGAATTAAGACAAGTGAAGGAGGGAATTTATCCCATCCACGCTCCTCGCAAAATATTTTATCTTTTTTTTGTAATTCTTTCAAATCCAATAAATCACCTTCTCCCAATAAGGTATGTGGGAGTCGCATCTTCTATATCAATATCAATGAATTGACCGACCTCAGTATTCTCTAAAATGACGGGTTTATTGTTATATATTCTACCAGTAAATGTTCCGTCTTTATTTTTTTCAGTCACAAGTGCTTCAAAGTATCTTCCAATATAAGATTTATTTATCTCATGAGAAATTTTTTTCCTGAGAAGATTTAATCTTCTAGATCTTTCTTTAACAATCCATGTTGGTATTTGCCTCATTTTTGATGAAGGCGTTCCAGGTCTTGGAGAAAAACGAGTGAGATTAATCTTATCTGGCCTTATAGTTTCTATAAGTTTGAAAGTGTTTTCAAATGCAGCATCATCTTCAGTAGGAAATCCTACGATAATATCTGTAGCTAGGTAAATATCCCTTATGTTTTCTCTAAAAAGATTAACTGTCTCTAAAAAATCTTTAACAGTGTATCCTCTATTCATATCTACAAGAACACTATTATCTCCCGATTGAACAGGCAGATGCAAAAATTTATACATATGGGGATCTTTGTATATCTCTACTAATTCATGCTTAAATTTTTTTATATGATTTGGATTTGCCATGCCAAGTCTCAACATGAATTTCTCATTTATGCTAAAGATTTTTTTAAGAAGGGATGGGAGTGTATCCCCGCTATCTAATCCGTATGCAGCTGTATCTTGAGAAGTAAGGAGAATTTCTCTATACCCTTCTTTAAGAGCTTCACTAACTTCTTTTACTATTCCTTCAATAGGAAAACTATGGACGCTTCCTCTAGCAAATCTTGTACAACAAAAACTACATTGTCCAGCACATCCTTCTGAAATCTGGACAATTGCAGAAGAAGAGTTATCTCTAATCTTTTTAAAAGAAGTTTTAGGCCCTAGTCTTTTATTATCCTCTGAAATAAAAATTTTTTTTTCTTTTGAAAGGACAATTTCAAGAATGCGATCTATATCATTAGTTCCAATAATCCCTGATACCCTCTCGTCAATAACATCAGGATTTATTTTGGGAAGACATCCTGATACGATTACTCTTTTGTTGTTAACTAAAGAAGATATCCTTAAGGCAATCTTTTTTTCAGTTTGCCCCTTGACTCCACAAGTATTTAATATTACTGTATTTGCTTCGTCAATTGATTCAACAAGGTAGTCATTCAAAAGATACTTAATTATCTCACTGTCACCCTTATTCAGGGTACAGCCATAAGTCTCAATAAAAATCTTATGCTGCATCTTTCTTAACGCTACCCTATCGAATTAATGATTGAAGGCAGAAGTTGTATTACTATGTAAATGACAAATATTACAATCAAGATTTCCAATATCTTTTTTGCATAATCAAATCCCAATCTCAAAATAACTAAAAGAATTAAAATTCCTACTTCATTGACTGCGGCTTCTGGGAGGAATCCATTTGTTAGAGCAGAAATCTCTTCTGCTATAAAGTCACTAAATGATAGTATGGCATCAACAACATTTTTAATAAACTGCCCAATGTCCATATTTTAAAAATTAAAAAAATTGTTTATAAGAGTTTTGCAGTATTATAAAAGAATCTCTATCAAAATTAGTGTCTATCTTTCTAAAAGTAAATCATATAAATTCCTTAATATGTAATTATTATAAGGGGATGACATTAATTTCAGATATTAATTTATTTAAAAGGGATCCTCAGTTGGTAGCTGGCACTCTCTTATTTCTTGCAGGATTTATCGTAATAATGGGCATAATCACTGCTGAAATTTTCTACCCATATGAATATACTACTTCGGATAGTATGATAAGCGATCTTGGATCAACTCACTCCTCAAATGATATAACAATTCATCCATCAGCCATAATTTTCAATTTAACAATGATTATAGCAGGTATAATGGCCCTAATTAGCGCATACTGTATGTTTTTATTATACAAAAAACTAATTTTTAACATTTCTTTTAGTTTATTTGGACTTGGAGTGCTAGGAGTTGGAATATTCCCAGGAAATGTTAAGATATTGCATCCGATTTTTGCTTTAATTACTTTTATCTCAGGAGGTATTGCTGCCATTGCTTCTTCAAAGATTATAGAACCTCCCTACGGCCATATATCATTATGTATTGGTGGAATTTCACTTTTATTTCTTGTCTCTGCAAGATTTTTTATTCCAATATTAGGTAGTGGGGGAACAGAAAGATGGATAGTATATCCTCTTATGATATGGTCAATAGGATTTGGTGCTTATTTACTCGGAACTAATGCCAGACTAAAAAAATAAAGGCGAATATTGAATATTGCTTTTTATAATATTTTTTCAAGTAACACTTTAGGATTTTCTTTAATTACATTTATTGAAGATTCTTCATTAAGTCCTGCCCCTAAGGCGACCTTATAGGCGAATTCTTGGGTAATAAGATTGTTTGGTGAATGCGTATCTGTATTCAAAAGAAAATTCTCTCCTAAAGCAGCTACCCTACCGTTTCCAATGTTGTGTCCACTTCTTGCAGTAATTTCAAGGAATATGTCTGATTTGTTTGCAAGTTTTGCATCTTTTTCATCAATTATTCCTGGATGTGCAAGAATATCAACTTCACCACTTTCAATTGCACTTCTGTTTGTTCCAAGCATTACTGGCTCTACTGGTGTTTCACCATGTACAACTACAATCTTTGCGCCAAGTTTTTTTGCTTTGATGGCAAGTTTTTTAATTGTCTCAGGAGGTACATGGGTAATTTCAACGCCAGGAATTACCATTATATCCCAATATTGATTTAGTTCTTCAGAAACTTTTGCAATATTTGGAACAATGAATTCAATGTTTGAAGCATCTACATGATCTGTCAAAGCAATTGCTTTGTGATCCAAAGTTTTTGCACGTCTAACAAGTTCTGATGGAATTAATTCCCCATCAGAAAAAATCGTATGTGAATGAAAATCATATCTTTTTCCCAAATTCATTTATTCACTTCTCCTTTCCTTCAATTCCTTTAATAATAATCCCAGTTCGATATCTCTTTCAACTAATAAAACGAACAAGTGATAAAGTAAATCAGCAGCTTCTTCAACAGTTCTGCTTTTGTCTTCAGAATAAGAAATAATTACTTCACTTGCCTCTTCTCCAATTTTTTTAAGGAGCAGATTCTTGTCAGTAAGCAATTTAGTAGTATAAGAATCGCCTGGAAGTTCTTTCTTTCTTTTTTCAATTAATTTGTAAAGTTCATCTAGGACATAAAGGCCAGCTTCAAATGTCTTTTGGCCAATTATTTCTTTATCAATTTTCCTAAAGTAACATGTTGAATACCCTTCATGACATGCTGCACCAACTTGTTCAACCAAAATCAATAAAGAATCAGCATCGCAGTCGTATCTAATCTCCTTTACGTTTTGGATATTTCCTGAGGATTCCCCTTTAAACCAGAATTTTTGTCTGCTTCTTGACCAAAAACAAGTTCTCCCTGTTTCTATTGTTTTCGTTAGTGATGCCTCGTTCATGTATGCAGTCATAAGCACTTCTTTCGTATTATACTCCTGGACTATTGCAGGAATGAGGCCTTTTTCATCCCATTTAAGGTTAAACTTGCTCATAATCTTACCGAAACATTTTTTGATCTAAGATATTCTTTTACCTTTCTTATTGAATGTTCTTCATAGTGAAATATTGAAGCTGCAAGTGCAGCATCAGCTTTGCCTTTAGTTAAGACTTCATATATATGTTCTGCATTTCCCGCGCCGCCTGATGCTATAACAGGTATATTCACAGCTTCTGATATCGCCTTTGTCAATGGTATGTCATATCCATTTTTTGTTCCATCTGCATCCATGCTTGTGAGTAATATCTCCCCACAACCGAGATTTTCGGCTTTCTTTGCCCATTCAACTGCATCCATCCCTGTTGAAACTCTGCCGCCGTGAGTATATACTTCCCAACTTTCACCTTTTCTTTTAGCATCAATTGCAAGGACTATGCATTGGCTTCCAAATACTTTTGATGATTCTTTTAATAGATCGGGTTTTTGAACTGCGGAAGTATTAAGGCTGACTTTATCTGCACCTGCGCGTAGTATAGCCTTTATATCTTCTATGTTCCTTAATCCCCCCCCTACAGTAAATGGAATGAAGACAACATCCCCGGCCCTCTCAACTACATCTATCATTATATTTCTTTTATCAGAAGAGGCTGTGATGTCGAGAAATACTAATTCATCAGCACCTTTCTCGCTGTATAGTTGTGCCATTTCAACTGGATCACCTGCATCCTTAATGTTCACAAATTTTACGCCTTTTACAACTCTACCCTGTTTAACATCAAGACATGGAATAATTCTTTTTGTGTGCATCAAATCACTCCTTTAGTTGAGAGTAAATCAATTCTCTCATTAAAGGAAGTTGCCATCAAGAGCGCTTTGCCAAATGATTTAAACGCTGCCTCTATTTTGTGGTGATCATCTTCCCCATAAAATTCTTTAATGAATAGATTCAAAGGAACTTTTTGAGCAAATGAATCTAAAAAATGCAATAATAGATCGGGAGAAACCTCTTCTATTTTATCAAACTTAAACTTTAAATCAAATTTTGTATAGTGTCTACCACCAATATCAAGAGAGGTCATGACAAGGCTATCGTCCATAGGAACTGTAGCAAATCCTATCCTATTTATTCCTTTTTTATCCCCTATGGCTTCTGAAAAAGCAATTCCCAAGGCGATTCCTATGTCCTCTACTAAGTGATGTGTTAAATCACCCTCTGCTTTTATCTCCAAGTCGAAAAGGCTGTATCTAGAAAAAGTTTCAAGCATATGATCAAAAAATTTCTTTGATGTTGAGATTCTATATTTACCTTGGCCATCAATATTTAGTTTAATTTCTATATTAGTTTCTTTTGTTTTTCGTTCAATCTTTGCTTGTCTCAAATCTAATCACCCAAAAACTTTTCTTACATTTTCTAAATCAATCTTATTGTTATAAATTGCAGCTCCAACAACTGCTTTGTTAATTCCAATTCTATCAAGCTCTATCAAATTATCAATTGAAGATATACCGCCTGATGCAATTATTTCAACGTCCGTTATTGATAAAATCTTTTTGTATAATGATATGTCTGGCCCTTTCATTTTTCCTTCTACACCGATACTTGTAATGAGAAAAGAAGAAGCGTATTCTTCCAAATTTTTTATGGCCTCAAATATTTTTAATCCTGAATCTTGAGTCCAACCTGAAATTGATACATCTTCCCCTTTAACATCTAAAGCGATGACTATTCTCTTCTTCCCAAATTCGTTTTTTATATTATTTAGGAGTTCAATATTTTTTATTGCAGATGTCCCCATTATGAGTTTATCCGCACCCGCGTCTATTAGATCCCTAAATATTTCTATACTTCTTATGCCTCCTCCAACTTCAGTAGGGATTTTTACTTCGGAAAGAATTTTCTTTATTATATCCCTGTTTGTATCCCTATTATAAATAGCAGCATCAAGATCTATCAAATGCAAATAATCTGAATATTCTGCCCATTTTTTTGCAATTGTCAACGGATCTGCATGTTCAAATATTTTAGTATTAGGGTCCCCTCCTACAAGTTGGACACAGTTCCTATTAAGTATGTCAATAGCAGGTAAAACTTTCATAAAGTATCCTCCACAATGTGCATATAATTTCTAAGTAGTTTTAATCCTGATTCTCCACTCTTTTCAGGATGAAATTGTGTACCGTAAATAGATTCTTTTGCAACTATTGAAGGAAACTTTATCCCGTATTCTGTTTCTCCAAGGGAATAATTGAGATTGCAAAAGGGTATGTAAGAGTGAACAAAGTAAAAGTATGAACCGTTTTTTATTTCTGTTAGAATGGGATCATCACTCAAAAATTCAATGCTATTCCATCCCATATGAGGAACTTTTAGGCCGTCTGGAAGTTTCCTCACTGACCCCGGAATTAGGTTTAGTCCTTTAAAAAATCCATTTTCCTCGCTATCAGAGAAAAGCATCTGCATACCCAAACATATACCTAAAATAGGTTTTGTTTCTACCTCTTTTTTTAAGACTTTAATAAAAGGAGTTAGATTTCTCATTCCATCTTCAAATGCCCCAACTCCCGGTAATACAAAGCCATCGCAATCAAAGTCTTCTTCTTTATTTATGAAGATGGGATTTGTTTTCAGAAATCTAAATGCTTTATAAACACTTTTTAGATTTCCCATTCCATAATCTATGATTCCGATCCTAACAGGCATTTAGTATCTCCTTCAAACTAGAAATAAACTTAACACATTCTTCATAGGTCCCCACAGTTACTCTAAGATAATTTTTACCTTCAAAATATCTTATCAATATCTTTCTCTTTAATAATTCTTCATATATTATTTTTGGATTTTCTGTTTCAAATAGTATAAAATTAGCGCTTGATTGAATTGGATTTACTCCATCAAGTTCTTTCAATGCACCAAATAAGTACTTTCTATTTTCTTTAATCTTTTTGACTGAATTAATCATGAAATCTTTATGTTGGATAGCATACTCAGCTATTTTCATAGATGCCAAATTTAAATTATAAGGGAGCATGACTTTGCTCATAGAATCTATCAAGATTTCTGATGACACACAGTAACCTGTTCTGAATCCTGCAAGTCCAAATGCTTTAGAAAATGTCTTCATCACAATCAAATTATTATAATCATTCAATAACTCCAATCCTGAGTGGCCATTGAATTCTGCATATGCTTCATCAAGAATCACTAATATCCCTGTATCCAATATTGACTTTAATTCCTCATCTGTGTATGCAATTCCAGTAGGATTATTTGGGCTACAAATAATAGCAATCTTCGCATTTTTTGCCTCAGAAATGATTTTTTTAATTGGAGGGGCATAATCTTTATTGAGGGGAAGCATGATTGGAAGTCCCGAGTATATATTTGTAATTGTAGAATAAAGAGAAAATGTAGGATAAGGTATGATCACTTTATCTAGGGGTGATATGAATGCCTTTCCTATTGTATCTATAATCTCATCACTACCGTTTCCTATAAGTACATTTTTTGTTTCAAATCCAATATAGTTTGCAATTTTTTGTCTTATCTCTGAATTAGTTACTTCTGGATATCGATTAATAGGCATTGATGGGAGGCTCTCCTTTAATGCCAAAATTACAGCTTCATTTTTCCATGGTAGCTCATTGGCATGCAATCTAATTAGATCCTCTCCTGATACCGAAACTTCAGAAGAGTAAGATTCAAGATTACTTAAAATATCCCTATCAAATTTGCTTTTCATCCTCAAACCTCACATTCACAGCTTTTTCATGTGCAAATAATCCTTCTGATCTAGCAAGTATGGAAACTGTGTTTCTGTAAGTTTTTAGTCCATCCTTTGTAATATATTGAAAGGTATATTTCTTTAAGAAATCATCAACTGAAAGACTAGAGTAATATCTAGCATATCCTGATGTTGGAAGCACATGATTTGTTCCCGATACGTAGTCTCCCATTGCTTCGGGGGAATAATCTCCTAAAAATACGGATCCTGCATTTTTAATTTTTGTAAGGATTGAAAAGGGCTCATTAATCATTATCTCAAGATGTTCAGGGGCAAATTCATTTGAAAGATCTATGGCCTCATCAATAGAAGAAATAATGAATATCCCCCCTCTCTTTAAAGACTCTTCAAGGATATTTTTTCTTGGGAGTACCATAAGTTCCTTTTCTATTTCTCCTTTAACTTTTTCAGCAAGATTTCTTGAACTTGTCAATAGATATGCTGAAGCTAGAGGATCGTGCTCTGATTGTGCAAGCATGTCAAGAGCTATAAATCTTGGATTTGAACTTTCTTCTGCAATTATCATAACTTCACTTGGCCCTGCAGGAAATTCTGTTGGCGTTTCTACAAGTTTTTTTGCTATTGCAACATATTTATTTCCTGGTCCAACTATTTTTGAAACTTTTTTAATTGATTCGGTACCGTATGCCAAAGCTGCTATTGCCTGAGCGCCTCCAACTTTGTAAACTTCATCCACGCCTGCGATATCTGATGCAACTAGCACCGCATCGTTACATTTACCATTCTTATTTGGAGGAGTAACAATGACAATTCGTGGAACACCGCATATTTTTGGAGGTATTGCTGCCATTAGTACTGTTGATGGATATGCGGCTCTTCCACCTGGCACATATATCCCTGTACTATCCAAAGGCATTATCATTTGTCCGGCAGTAATTCCCTTTTTTTCAAATAAAAATGATTGTGGAATTTCTCTTCTGTGAAAATCTTCAATATTCTCTGCTGAAATTTCAAGTGCTTCTATTAATTCAGTGTCAACATGTTCATAGGCTTCCGCTATCTCCTCTTGGTTTACTAAAAAGTTATTTATTTTAACGCCATCGAAATTTAATGTGTATTCCCTAAGTGCTTCGTCACCTCTTTTTTCAACATCTAAAAGAATTGATTTAACATAGCCGTCATCTTCTAACAACACCTTTCTCTGTTCATTTTTTTCAAATAAAACTTTTGAACCTTCATAAATTTCAATCAATCAATTCACCAACCTTTCTATGGAGGATATAAAAGTTTCCTCTCCACCCATCCACTTTAATTTCTGAATTATTTCTGGAACTTGTTTTTCATCAATTGCATAATGCGCAATAACAGGTGACTTTTTAGATATAACAAACATTATTGTTAAATCTTCACGTCCATAAAAATTCTTTTCAAGTTCAGCTAAGGATCTTGTTGGAATGTTTATCATAATATACTTCTTATCTTGAACATATAATGCGTTTTTGATTGATGACAAAAGAATTTCTATTTCCCCTCTCCTTTTATTAACACTACTTCCATTTGCAATAAAGGTAGTCTCGAAGTCAATGATCTTAGAGATTAGTTTTAAAAAATTCATAACTGAAGTCTTTTCCATGCTAATCTTATCTGATATTTCAATATCTTCAAAAGATATGGTGGAAGAGTTTTTAGGTAGAGCAATGGTAAGGATACATTTACCAAATCCCATTTTTTGTAATATTCTAGCTTCTGCCCCTCTTTCAGCAATAATGTCTAATCCAGTCAAAATCACATTCCCAAATTGATCATGGCAGTATTTCGACATACCTTGAATTATAATAAATATCACCTTAATTTATTTTCTTTAATTCTTGGAAATAACTTTCTATCAATACCCACAGACGCATAGTCTGATCTTTTCATAATGTCAAGACTGGAATTTGATAATCTCGCCTTTTTAGGAATAGCTATTTTTAGCACAAAATACCTCCGCCAAAAATGGCATAATTAATGATGGTGAGCAATATATGACAAAATAGTAGAAGAAACAAACTTAATGTTATTGCCAATTATGTCCATATACACCACATATACCTTTAAGGCATCATCTTTTAAGCATTGTGGTGTGACTTAGAGAAAGTTTTAAATATACAACTAAGTCGATAAAAAAGAAGCGGTCATAGTGTAGTGGCCTAGCACCTGAGCCTTCCAAGCTCATGACGCGGGTTCGAATCCCGCTGACCGCACCAATTTTTATTACAAATGGCATATTAAGACATTTTTACAATATTTTAATTAATAAAATAGATTTTTCTAAAATGAAAGAATAAAAGATTTTATAAAAAAATATTTTAACTTCACTCACCTTTTCTCTGTATAGTCCCAACATATCTTCCAAACTGGCAAGTCTGCACATGTTGGGTCAAATATCTTGTAATGAACTGGTGTTCTTGGATGGTCCGTTCCTACGTCAAATTTTGAATCTTTTGACACCTTTGTTTCTGGAACTATTAATGCAACAACGCCTGTCGGTGAATACCCAAGCATAGTTACAGGTTTTGAAGCTCTCCTTTGAATGGCTACTTTTGTCTTTTGCGATATCATTCCATTGTCAGGTCTTGCCTTTATGGTGGTCTTGATTCCCTTGCCGCTTGAGTCTCTTACCTTGTCTATAAGGTAATTTGGATTTCCCAATTCAACGAAGATCCCTTCACTCATATATATCTTGTCAAATTGATCAAAGAATTTTATGTCTTCAAGTTTTATCTGACCGCTTTCAGGTATTGGCACTATGACATAGTCTTCTCCCTTTATCAAGCTTTTAACATTGTCATTTGGAGTATCTAGTACAAGTGTCTTTGCAGACGCAAAGGATGCCGAACATAAAACAACTAATATTACAACTTGTGCAATAAAAACTATCTTTCTCATTTTTTCTCCCAGAATATATTCAACTATTATATTTCTTTTTTCCATATATATAAGATTTTGGATAATAGGCTGTGGGTTATAATTTCTTTTGTTCCCACTTAAGTAAGATTTGAACGATAGTTGTTGACAATGATCACATAGGGGCGATAGCCTATGTACTGTACATTGCATACGGGGTAAGCTTGAAAAGTGAAAAAAAGCATTTGAAAAGGCGATTGAAATGCTAGATTCTCTTGATATAAAGGTAGAAAGCATTCTCCTTGACAAATATTACAGTTATTCATTCTATATTAACAAGCTTCAAGATTCCAAGTTTACATAATGCCTAAGGCCAACTCTACAAACAAAGATTCATTATCCTTTGGATTCGGATGCATCTATAATAATACTTTCAAGTAAGATTCTGAGATTACAAATAATACAAGTCTCTCTCTGTCTTTCCTCACGCCCTTACTTTTATCTTCCCACCTTAGTCATTGAGTGTCAGATTCATAAGGTACGCTATTTTGTAAAACTAATACCCTACCCGATTTTTATATCTTGATTATTTTGAAATTAAGCAATAAATTCTAATTTAGCTTAAAGTCAACATGATTATATTCAATCGTATAATAATTCACTATTTTTGCGAAAATTACAACATGAAACTAAAGCTTTAAAATACATTTTAAGATTTTTTAGTCTGATTGATTACTTTATGCAATATACAATATACCAGATACCGTTATTGTTAAGCTCAATAATATCAGTAGTATTAATCTTTTTAATTCTAAAAAGGAAAAGGGCTGTTGGGAGTAATTATTTAATATTATTTCTTACCTCAGTTTTTATTTGGTCACTTTCAGATTTATTTGATCTATTCAGCACTAATTTATCGGATAAACTTTTTTGGGGAAATGTCTCTTACTTTGGTGTTGCTACTTTTGGTGTTTTCTTACTTTTATTTGTATTAGAATATACTGGTAAAGAAAATTATGTCAATCGTTATATTTATTTATTATTTCTCATTCCTTTTATTACAATAATTTTGGCATGGACAAATGAGTATCATCATTTTTTAAGACAGGCAATCTTTCTTGAAACTATTTCTGGAGTTTTGGCTTTTGGAAAAGTATATGGAACTTGGTTTTGGGTACAATTTTTTTATAATTATTGTTTGGTATTAACTGCTTCCATTTTAGTTTTTTATGCACTTAACGTTCCTCATTATATATACCGAAAACAAGGGATATTATTTTTCATTGGTATTTCCTTACCATGGATTTCTAACTTTATATATGTTTTTCGAATAGTAGCATTTCCTATTGATATGACCTCTGTTTCTTTTCTTTTTATGGGATTAGCCTTATTTTGGGGGATAACAAGAGAACAACTTTTGGATATCGTTCCTACTGCATACACGGCAGTTTTTAATGAAATTCCAGATGGCATTATAGTTCTTGGGGGAACAAATCAAATAGTTGACTTTAATACCCCTGTAGAATTAATTTTAAACATTAAAGCATCAAATATCCGAGGTAAAAATTTCTCAGAATTAATTACCGAATGGAAAGAAATGGAAGATGCTTTTAAAAATCATGTTTCTGATGATTACCATCGTAGCATCATCTCTAATAATGATAAGTATTATGATGTTATCTTTAAAAAAATATATAGCAAAAAAGGACTTTTTATTGGCCAATTAATAGTCCTCCGAGATGTATCAAAACGAATAAAGATGGAAGTAAAACTAAAGGAGTCAAATAAACAAATTGAAGACTTAAATGAAACTCTACATGTAATTAATAAAATTTTGAGACACGATCTTTTAAATAAATTTACTATAATGAAAACTTCTCTTTTACTCTATGAAGAAAAAAATGATAAATTGCTACTTGATAAATTAAATCGTTCAGTTGATAGTGGCATTGATTTAATAAATAGGATAAGGGAATTAGAATCCTTTTTAGCAAATAAAGGAAAATTAACTACAATAGATATTAGAAAAACAGCTGAGGAAGTATCAAAAAATATTCCGGTTCAAATAAACATAAATGGAAATGCAAATGCATTAGCAGATCAAGCAATATTTTCTGTATTTGAAAATATTATGAGAAATGCTGTTATTCACAGTAAAACAGATAGGATAGATGTTGACATTTCTTCTAAGGATAAATCATGTCAAATAAAAATAGCTGATTATGGGAAAGGGATTCCTGAGTCTATTAAAGAAAATATTTTTGAGGAAGGTATAAGTTTCGGGGATAGCAAAGGCAGTGGCCTTGGCCTTTACATTGTCAAAAAAACTGTTGAACGTTATGGCGGATCAATTATTGTTGAAGATAATACTCCACAAGGGACTATTTTTATCATAAAACTTAAGTGTGCTAATAATTAGCTTTCCAAAATCTATAACATTTATAAATGTCTATTGGCATTAAATATTATGGACAATTATGATCAAATCCCAAAAAGACGTCCAAAAAACACAGGATGGGGTAGATTTCTACCTTTTTTAATAATAGGTTATATTCTTTTTACCACATTTATGGGTTCAATTAGAATACCTACCATATATTCTCCTGATCCTGTATCTTCAGTACTCTTTAATTCAAGTATTTTTATTGGTGGAATTGTAGTTGCTATTATGCTATTGTTTTGTTATATTGTTTATTCAAAAAATTAACATCTATTTCTTTCTAAAAACGCAAAATAATTTAAATAAACTATAACATATAAATTTGTTTTGGTAATTTTATGGATAATGCTATAAAAAGTTATCTCAATCTTATTAGAGCACATTTCATATTTGCATGGCCACTGATATTCTGTTCTGGCTTATTTTTAGGATTTTATTTTTATGGCGGATTCTCTTGGGGATTAGTAATTAAGGCTATTTTGATTGGACTTTTTGGATTTGAAGGTGGGATGATATTAAACGATTATATAGATAAAGATATTGATAAAAGCGATATAGAATATGATATGCTTACATTTTATTGGAGGCCATATAAAACTAGGCCCTTACCTTTTGAAGAAATATCCCCAAAAAATGCATTAATCCTGTTCATATTATTTTCTATCATTACTGTTTCTTTGATATTCACATTACCATATCCCAACTCTCTTTATATTTTGGTAATATATTTTTACTGTTACATTATGGAATATTTTTATCAAGTCAAAAAAAGGAATCAAAAATATCCTATTGCCCAAATTCTTGGGAGGACGGACTTTTCTATATTTCCTGTTGCTGGATATTTATGTGTTGGGGCTCCAGACAAAGTAGCATTATTATTTTTTCTTTTCTTTTACCCTCTTGCATTATCACACCTTGGATTGAATGATTTGATTGATATTAAAAATGATGTTGCTCGAGAGATGAATACAATAACAGTTCTTTATGGCATCAAAGGCACTGTTAAGTGGATTTTGCTATTTAACCTAATTCATATAACAATGGCAATGATATTTGTTTTAATTCTTCCTAAATCCACTTTTTATGGTTTTTTAATATCTTTTGTATTGCTCTTGACTACAACTTATACTTTGTTAAAAGATCCAACTCCCATAAAAGGGCTTAAAATTCTTCCACTCTACCATCTATCCATGATAATTTATTCTATTTCCATTATATTTGGGACATTAATATAAAACAATAAAAGATAAAACTAAAGTAATAAATCTGAATCTAATGATACCAATGAGTAAAGTTATTTCTTGGATTAAATTAATGAGGTTAGAATTCTATTCAATGCCCTTTGTAGTATATTCTTTAGGGGCATTGATTTCATATAAATCTAATGATCTCTTTTTTATTAAAAATTTCTTTGTTGGATATATCGTCATTTTTTTGATTGAACTAGCAACTGTACTCACTAATGAATACTATGATTTAGAGGGAGATAGATTGAATAAGAATCCAGGCAGATTTACTGGCGGATCAAGAATGCTTGTGGAAAATAGAGTATCCCTTAAAGAAGTAAATCTTGCATTTATTTTTGTTATTTTATCTTTTTTATTATTTTCATTTTATTTATTGAAATTAACTTACTTTTCAAATAATGTATTGATATTACTAATACTAGGAATGATATTTGGAATTTATTATACTGCCCCTCCATTAAAATTATCATATAGGGGAGTAGGGGAAATTGATGTTGCTTTTACTCATGGATTTTATATTATTATATGCGGTTACGTTTTCCAAAAAAGGATTATTGATTCTCCGATTATCTTTATCTTATCGCTTCCTATTTTCTTTTCCTCTTTGGCAATTGTTTCTTTGGGGGGCATCCCCGATTTAGAGTCAGATAGATTAGTTTCAAAGAAAACATTAGTATCTTTAATTGGGCCCAAAAATACTTTATTTTTTTCAATTTTTTGTATTCTCATTACTGGATTAATTGGAACTTATTTATACCATTTATTTTTTTCATGGAAACTTAATTCTCTATACCTATTACTCCCAATTTACTCTATATATCTATCATACATTTTTTTATCTAAACTACGATTAAAAAATTATGAAATAAGTATTAGTAAAATGATTTTCAGAGGCATGGTCTTAATTGCGTTGTCTAGTTTTATCCCTCTAATAATTTATGGAAGTTCATGATTTTATTTTATTGCTTTAGAATAGAATTTAATGATTCTTCTTTACTTCAGTTTTCTTGAGAGAAGCTACATTTTTTAAAAAATTTATATATGACATTAAATCAATTTTTGATTTAATTTGACTTTAAGCTAAATTAGAATTTATTGCTTAATTTCAAAATAATCAAGATATAAAAATCGGGTAGGGTATTAGTTTTACAAAATAGTGCTCCGGCCGGGATTTGAACCCGGGTCACGGCCTCGAGAGGGCCGAATGATTGGCCGGACTACACCACCGGAGCTTACAAGACTCCATTAATCCCTACTTAAAAAATTTACGGTTTTTTACCAAAGATAGTTTTATAAGTTTCATAAAAATATACAAATTAATCGGTGGAAACAATGCTTACTCCAGAATATATAGCTTATGCAACGTGTTTTTGCCTTATTTTTGCAGGACTTTCTTTTAAATTTAGGGCTGTTGACTTTTCTGGATTTCTCGCTGGTATTTTTGTTGGAATTCCAATTATAATTTTTGGGGGATTTAGATTTTTTTTCATTCTAGCTTTCTTTTTTATAACTGCATCTATTGCCACTGTATTTAGATATGATGAAAAAAAACTTAAAGGTATTGCAGAAAAAAATAAAGGCGCAAGGAGTTATATTAATGTCTTAGGGAACGGCATTGTTGCTTCTATTTTTGCGATATTATACTATGTTGTTCCGATACACTATAATTTAGATAGTAACATCTTTCTATTAGGATTTCTTGGATCTTTAGCAACTGCTGCTGCAGATACTGCGGGAGGAGAAATAGGAAGGCTATCTAGCTATAAACCTAGATTAATAACTACTTTTAAGGTTGTAGAAACTGGCGTTGATGGTGGAGTAACTCTTTTGGGAGAATTTGCTGAGCTTATCGTTTCCTTTTTAATAGGAATCGTGGCATATCTATCCGGACTAGGGGATATACGTATTATATTTATTACTGGAATTGCTGGATTTATAGGTGCTAATATTGACAGTGTGGTAGGAGCAACTCTAGAAACATGGTATGATTTTTTCGGAAACAATCATACAAATATAATGGCAACTATTGCTGGAGGAATTTTAGGTTCGATTCTGCACTTTTTCTAAAATTTTGTTATTTTAGCTATAAAGAGCCCATTGGTGTCATGAATATGTGGGAGTGTTCTCTTGCATAATGAAATTTCATCTGATAGTTTTCTTCCAAATATTTCAGTGAATCCATTTTCAAGAGGAACTCCATTGATATTTGAATCAATTTTTAAAAGCTTTATATTAAAATTATCTAAAGCCCATTGAATAACAAATTCATTTTCCTCTGGTTCTAAACTACAAGTAGTATATAAAATAGTTCCATTTTCCTTTAAACTATCAATTGCAGATTTAAGGAGTTTTTTCTGAATCTCGCTTAGAAAAATGACATCATGGATAGTTCTAATAGATTTTCTTAAACTATCTTTTCTTATTATACCGCTCCCTGTGCAAGGTGCGTCAAGAAGAATTTTATCTGGCTTATCATTTATTTTTGTTATTTCTTCCCCACTTAAATTGAACACTGCAATGTTTAAACATCCTAATCTAGAAATATTATTCTTCAGCGCAGATAGTCTTCTCTTATTAATGTCAAAAGCATATATCAAACCCTCGTTTTCCATTATAGAAGACAAATGAGTTGTTTTACCTCCTGGAGCGGCGCACATATCTATGACAAAGTCATTTTTATTTGGAGAGAGAATTGGTGAAACTGTCATTTCGGCTACCCCTTGGATGTAAAAATATCCAAGAAGATTTTCAACAGTAGAAGAAATGGAAAATTTAGATTCTTCAATAATAAAACCGAAATCATTAATATCATTTAGCACAAAACCCTTTTCTATGAGTCTTGTAAAAAGCTCATTTTTTGAGATCTTAATTGTATTTACTCTAATTGAGTCCTTGTTCTCCTTTTCATTAGATTCCAAAAACTTGGGTAGTTTATCCCCAAACATTTCATTGTATCTCTTAAGATTATCAAAGTTGTATCCATATTCTCTTGCTATATCACTTAACTTCATTAAATCAACAAACATATAAAATAGAATTACATTAAAATAACTTATGCTTGAACTTGAGATGAAGGCTAAAATAGATACATATACACGAGGTAGGATTAATCAGATCTTAAGAAGGGCAGAGTTTATTGAAGAAAAAATAGAGGAAGACATATATTTTTCTTCACCAATCAAGGATTTTAAAGAAACAGACGAAGCATTGAGAGTAAGGTATTCCAATAATAAGGTTATTCTAACCTATAAAGGTCCAAAGTTAGACAAGGTATCTAAATCAAGAGAGGAATATGAAGCATTTGTTTCGGGGGAAATTGAACAAATACTTCAAAAACTTGGGTATAAAGAGGTATTAAAAGTTAAAAAGAAAAGGAAAGTATATAGGTATAAAGAATATATAATTTCAATTGACGAAGTTGAAGACTTGGGAGAGTATCTTGAAGTAGAGTTAAAATCAGATAATCTAAGAGATGTTGAGAAAATAGAGAGTCTATTTAACTTGCTTTTTCTAGATAGTGAAAGGAGATCATACCTTGAGTTACTACTTTGTAAAAAAAAATAAATTAATAAATTTTTAGTCCTTCTTTGGAAAGGATTTTGGTAGCAAGTTCATTATTATCTACTTTTAGTACCAGTATTTTTTCATTGTTAAGGAAAGCGAAACCAAGAGCATCTTCTATGTTAACGTTATTTTCTCCCAGTATTTTTGCAATCTCTGAAACAGTGCTAATGTCTATATTAACACCAATAACTTCTTGTATATTTGCAATCATTTCATGTTTTGACAATATTGAAGCCCCTTTTGCTGCATCGTTTACAATGAGCCTAACGATTCCAAAATCACCTGCGTCGGCGATTGCAAGTCCTGATATTGATATTTTTTCTTTTGATAGCTCTTCTATTATCTTTGAAAGTCTTTTTGGTTTGTTTTCAATGAATACTGATAACATCTTCAAGTGATTCACCTTTTCTTTTGTTGAATAAAAGGTCCGGTCAATGTATTTTTTAAGACTTTCTCTGAAGGACTCTTTGTAAGAAGACTTACGACAATCATTGCAATCACAGATAAAACAAAGCTGTACATACTAAAGTGCATTGGTAGTTTGACTATGTATTGGTGAATGAATCCAAATATTATGGATGTTGCAAAACCTATTCCCATTGAAGCAATTGCCCCCTCTCTTGTTGCTCTCTTCCAGTATAGACCTGCAAGTAAAGGCATTACAAATGAGGATAACATTATTCCTATTCCCATCCATATTAATAGTGCTAGTAATTGAGGTGGTTTAATAGCAAGGTAAAGTGTCAGTATAGCTACTACTACTACAGTAGCTCTACTAATATTGGTAATAGTTTTATCTTCTGCTTTTGGATTTATCAAGTTCTTGTAAATATCCCAACTTACGGAGCTTCCAATTGTAAGCATAAGCCTGTCTGTTGTAGACATTACTGCTGATAAAACGATCACGGCAAACAGAGGCCAAATTAGTGTTGGTAAAGCATAGTTAACTGCAGATATATAAGCATAATCAGGGTACGGAACTTTTAATAGCCCATCTGCAACCATTGCCCTTGTTCCAAATCCTACTATTTTTAGTAGATACATTATAACAACGTATATGGCAAATGAAGCGAATGGCGCAAATTTAAAGTATTTATCCTTTTTTACTGCTAGTACGTTATTAATAATGTGCGGCCCTGAACCAAGTCCCATTGCAAGCAGAAAGAAGAAAGACACTAGGTATAACGGTGTCAGAAATGCATAGCCTGCATAAGGGGGGTGCATCTGTGGGTACGCAAGATTTACAAAATTTGGATCTATAGAAGCTATAACGGTATTGATGTGAGTGAATCCTCCTGCTGCTTTTAGTATAAATGGTGACACAATAAGAACACCACCAACTATGAATATTCCCTGGATTAAGTTTACCCAAGCAACTGCATATAATCCTCCTAATACCACATAGAAGAGAACTATTGCGGCAGCAATTATAAGTGCTTGTGTGTGAGTAATCCCAAATAGCCAAATTAAAACAATGCTAATCGCTGTATACTGGCCAACTAGGTAAATGGTGCTTGTAACGATTACTGCAAGTCCTGAAAGTACTCTCATTAGTTTTGGACTGTAGAATCTATCCGCAAAGTAGTCTTGAACAGTCATATATCCCGTCTTCTCTGATATTTTGTGAAGTTTTGTACCGTAGAACAATATACATACTGCAGTAGTTAGTGGAACAAATATCTGTTCCCAAATGCTAGGCCACCCAGTTGTGTATCCAAGACCTGCAACTCCTAAAATACTCATTCCACTAGTTGCAGAGGAGACTACAAGTAAAACAAAGAACCAAAATCCCAAACTTCTTCCTGCAACAATATAATCCTCACTACTTTTTACTTTTTTAGACGCCCATGCACCTACAAGCAATGTTATCAAAAAGTAGAGAACTATTATAGATGTTGTCATTATTGATGCCATTAATTTTCCTCCACCGGTTTGTATTTAAATCCCCAAAACAAAAGCAAAAGGGCTATTACAATTGGTACTAATAACACAACAAAAAATGTTGTATCTGGTAGACCGTATATCATTTAATTCCTCCTATTCTTCTAAATTTCTTTTATCAATAACTCGCTGTGCCTTACCTTGAGATCTTGGTATAGCGCCTTCTTCAACGAGTTTAACATCTGCTTTCACTAGAAGAACGCTTTTTAGATCATCTTCAACTTTATCTTTAAGTTGAATCAAATCTTTCAAGTTCCCTGTGAAAAGATCATTTGTGACCTCTATCTCAACTGTTAAGTGATCAAGCGGTCCTTTTCTTTCAACAATTATGGCATAATGTCCTTTAAAAGCCGAATTTTTCAAAATAACCTCCTCAATCTGGCTTGGAAAAATGTTGACGCCTCTTATGATAAGCATGTCATCGCTTCTTCCATGAAGTCTTTCGATTTTTCTAAAAGGAAGTCCACAGTTACATTTGTCCTCATATATTTGCGATATATCTTTAGTTCGGTATCTAAAGAGAGGCATTGCTTCTTTCCATATTGGAGTAAATACTAATTCTCCTCTTTCTCCTTCTCCAAGTGTTTCTCCTGTTTTAGGATCAATAACTTCCATTATGAAATGGTCCTCCCAAACATGGAGTCCATCCTTTTCTACACACTCCACGGCAACTCCAGGTCCACAAAGTTCAGAAATTCCATAGTTATCGTAGGCATTGATGTTGAATAATTCTTCAATTCTTTGTCTCATACCTTTTCCCCATGGTTCTGCACCAAAGACACCAATCTTTAATTTAAGATCTTTCTTAGGATCTATTTTCATTTCTTCAAGTGCCTCCCCCAAGTATATCGCATAAGAGGGAGTGCTTGTAAAGGATGTTGTACCAAAATCACGCATTATTTCTATCTGTTTTTTGGTATTACCTGATCCTGTTGGGATTACTGCAATCCCAAGTCTTTCAGCACCATAATGGAAACCAAATCCTCCTGTAAAAAATCCATAGTTATATATAATTTGCATGGAATCTTTTTTCGTTAGGCCAGTAGTAGCCAAAACTCTCGCCATTAAATTGGACCATGTATCTAAATCATTTTTTGTGTAGTAAACAACTGTAGATTTTCCCGTAGTTCCAGAGGAAGCATGAAATCTTACTACCTCATCTATTGGTACTGCCATCAGTCCAAAAGGATAGTTATCTCTAAGGTCATTTTTTGTAGTAAATGGAAGTCTCTGTAGATCATCAACGTTTTTTATGTCATTGGCGTTCAAATTGCATCTTTTTAATGTATCTTTAAAAAATCGAGAGTTTTTTGAAGCGTACTCTACGCAAGATCTTAGTTTTCTATTCTGGTATTCTATTAACTCTTCTCTGGATTTGAACTCCAAAAAAACACCCCGTTAAAATTCCCTGAATAAGGGATAAATTTTCACGAGGGAATTCAATAGCCATAATAATAGCAATAAAATTTATTGAGAGAGTTCTCCAAAAGAACATAAATAAGTTTGAATAAATTCTCCCTCATTGAATCCCCTGTATTGAAAACAGGATAGATATTTATAAGGTTTTCTAACTAATTAATAGTTTTTTGAATTTTGTTCTATATTTAAAGTATTGATATCCTATCAAAATAATAAGTTTGATGCTAAAAAATGCCATCACCACAATCTAAAATAACACCACACACTAAAACAATCTTTCATTGAATCATTAATAATTCATATCAATCGGAATTATGTTATAAGTAGATATATAGTTCAATTTACATTATTAATAAGATTTATTATAAATGAGAAAGAGTTTTAATTTCCAACTATGCCCTCTATTTCTTTTAATGCCATTTTCCTTTGTTTTTCTCTGCCAAAATGTAAAAATATTTTCTCAGACGTTTCAAGAATTCTTATTCCAGAATCTAACCAATTTATTAAATCAGCAGGAAATATTTTTAATCCATATTCTTTTCTAAATTCTTCACTCATTCTATTAGGAGATAATCTCGCTTTTCTTAAGTCAAGTAATCTTTTTCCAATCTCAATTTTTGGGCAATTGCAATATGGTGCATTTTTGCAATCACATGAGAAAAATTCTGTTAAGAGATTAATTAAAACTTCTTCCCCGTGTCTAGATAGTTGTTCTTTTCTATTTTGAAAATATATTTTCTCTAAAGTAGTTCCAGAAAAAAGAGAAGATGAATCGATTTTTAAAGTGGCTTGAAGTTTATTAGTGAGATAAATATTTGGAAAAGGCAAAATTTGAAAAATAATTTCCCTAACATCTTCCTCGTTAAATTTTTTTATATAAACTGCATGAAAAACTTTAAGGAAGTTCGACGAAACAATTCTCCCGAATTTAGTAATACTTATTTCATCTGCCTTAATTCCGATAAGACCTTCCTTCCTTAAAGTTTCAAAGAAGCTATAGTCGAAAGGTGGGGCGAATCCCATCTCAAACGTTTTTTTAATTTTACAGCTAGACGTGTCAGAAAATGTAGAAACAACTGCCAATGTTCTTTCTAGAGAAATATCAGTATCGTATTGGATATCTACTTTTTCAGATTTATTGTCAAGGAGATAAAAACAATGCTCCTCTTCTGAAACATCACCATATTTTTCCTGTGGATCTATTAAAAGATATGCTTTACCTTTATCATGAAAAGAAGGCCTTCCCGCCCTACCTATCATCTGTTGGAATTCAAATATTTTGAGAGGCTCTATTCCCATAGAAAATGTTTCAAAAACAACTGCCGAAGCAGGAAAATCCACCCCCGCAGCTAAAGCTGCAGTAGTAATTACTGCATCAATCTTACCCTTCCAAAATTTATTCTCAATATCCCGCCTATCCTTAAAAGGGAGTCCTGAGTGGTATGCTACGGCATTTATCCCCCTAGTTTTAAAGTGTTCAGCTAAAGAATGACAATTCTTTCTTGAATTAGAAAAAACAATAACTTGTCCTCTGTGGCCTTTTGAGGAGGTTTCAGAGTTTTCCTTTTTTATTATTCTAGAGATTGTATGAAGTTTTCCCCCGTGCCCAGAACAGAAAATAACGTGTCTTTCAAGAGGAACAGGTCGCTTATTATATATTACCAGATCCATGTTAAGTAATTCAGAAAGTTCATCTGGATTACCTACCGTAGCAGATAGTCCTATAAATTGTGCTGTAGGATACAAAACATATAATCTTGATATTAAGCTATCGAGTAAAGGCCCTCTTTCTTTATCTTGAAGCATGTGAATCTCATCTATTACTATGGTAGAAATATTTTTTATTGTAAGACCTGATCTAAATATCTGATCTATCCCCTCATATGTACCAATTAGTATATCTGAATCTAGAGATCTATTGATATCTTTAGGATTTTCAGTTATTCTAGATACACCTACCCTCAATGAAACGGTATTTTTAGGATAGTTCTCCTTGAAATCCTCATATTTTTGTAATGAAAGTGAAACTAGTGGGGATAAATATAGTAATCTATCCCCTTTTTTATATCTTGAAAAAAAAGATAGCTCTCCTATCAAAGTTTTGCCAGAAGCAGTTTCACTCATAATAAGGAAATTGTTACCTTTAAATAGGCCTTTATCTATTGCAATAGACTGAACAGGAGTAAGTTCATTAATGCCTCTAGAAGCAAGACTATCTTTGAATTCAATAGGAATATCAAGATCTAAAATCTTATATATTTTACTATCTAAAGGGGAAGCATCAATCCGATCATACAATGTTATAGAAGAGTCTTTTGTTGGGTCAAACTTTGGATCAAAAATCATCAATACTCTATCGACATCAGAATATTTTTTGAGTAGTTTTTCAGCTAATTTTTTATCTTTTATTCCTTTGTAGTTCAAATCTTTGGTAATTTCAGATTTTGCACATAGTTCACATATTGGTTCAGAACGATAAGTATAAGGTGTACCTTTTGTATTAATTCTATTTTCTATTAAGCAAAATCTACATAAGGAAATAAAGTCAAATTTTGCACCATACGAGTTAATCATATTAATAAATAGGGTAAGAGTTTCGTCAGTAAAATGGTCTTTGGAGATAAATATTTTACCGCTTCTTAGTAGTTTAAGTGATTCCTTGGGCATCAATATTGTTTCTTTGTCATTTTCAATCTTTCTGAATTTTTTTGGAACGAATCGTTCACCATCTTGAAGAAGAATAAGAGTATATTTAGTTATGATTTTCTCATTAGTAACTTCTAAAATTTCGACTTCATCTTTTTTCTTTTTGTTCTTAACTGCAATGAGCATTATAGAAACCTTTTCCACAATATTTATAAAATAACCTTTTTAATTAAATAAAGGGTGTTCCTTTGAAGGTTCTTATAGCTGGCAATTTTGATGTTATTCATCCAGGACATATTTATTTTCTAACAGAAGCATCAAAGTTAGGAGAAGTCACCGTTGTTGTTGCAAGAGATGAAACAATAAAAAAATTTAAGGGACGCGCTCCAATATTTAATGAGAATGAGCGCAAATTGATTTTAGAGAATCTTAAAATGATTAAAAAAGTAATACTTGGTGACCAAAAAGATTTTTTTACACCTGTTTTACTTGAAAAACCAGATATAATCTTTCTTGGACCAGACCAGTATTCTTCATGGATAGAAGAGCGAATTAACAAAAGTGGACTTGGTACAAAGATAATGAGGCTTAATAATAGGCTGCCTTATAGTTCAAGTGAGCTTAAGAGGAGATTTTTAAAGGTATACCCGATAGATTCTACAAAAGAAACCTAATTATAGGTATCAAAGGATTTTATATATGTTTAAACAAATTCCCCGTATAGAAATAGATGAAATAGTGGATAAAGCATTTAAAAATGCTAGAAAAAAAGCCCTCTCTAGTAAGAAAAACATAAATGAAATAGTCAAAGAAAAAGAATCTATTAGGGTCACCGTTGCAGGGGAGAATTTAACAGAGTCACTTTTCAAAGTTGTAGATAGGTATCCATCATTTGATAGATTACCTCCTTTCACTAGGGAATTAATAGACATTATTGTTGGCATTGATAAATTAAGACACAATCTAGGTGCTGTTTCATTTGCAATTAACACAATTAATTCGATTAAAATAGAGTATATTAAAAATATAAGGCGAACAAAATCACCACAGGACGCATCATACCTAAGAAAAGAATGCTATGGACGATACATCTCAATATTAAAGCAAATAGAAAAGAATCTAAAATATTTAAATGATGCAAGAGATAAACTAAAAAATCTTCCCTCCATCAATCCTGATCTGTATACAGTAGTCATTGCAGGATTTCCAAATGTAGGCAAATCTTCACTCTTAAAGGCCTTGACAAACTCAGAACCTGAAATTAACTCATATCCTTTCACAACAAAAGGCATAAATATTTCATCTTTTAAATATAATAATAAAACAATACAGGTTGTAGATACACCAGGATTATTAGATAGAGAACTTAGTTATAGAAATCATATTGAACTACAAGCTATATCTGCATTAAAATATCTTGCAAAATTAATATTATTTGTTTTTGATCCAACGGAATCATGTGGTTATAGTATGCAAAAACAAATGAGCCTATACAATGAAATATCTGAGCAGTTTATTGGCATTCCTTTTATTAAAATATTAAATAAATCAGATTTAAAAGAATGGGGATTCAAAGAGGACATTGAAGGCATAAAAATATCTGCAGAAGAAGGAGAAAATATTGATTTACTAAAAGAAAATATTGAAGAGATACTTTTCAATTACTTTGAAGAAGAGGTAGATTATTTTGAAAAAGATTGATATCGAATCTAAAGGCATAACAGGCCTCTTAAGAAGTTTTAAACAGATTATAGAAGATATCGACAAAGAAAAAGAAATTAAAAAAATAGTATTTGCCGGAAATAAATATACTTGTACGCCTTTTGTAGAACTTTTAACTTATGTTATCAGATCTATGAACAAAGAAATTATTTATATTCCTGCAATTAAACTTGAAGAACCTTATCAAGTAAGCTTATCCGATGTTGATTGCAATTTTGCCAAGGGAGGAGATCCTTACAATCCTGATGTAGTAATATTAATGGGCGGACTTGCTATGCCTGGTGGCCCCGATATCCCTTCAATGAAAATGTTTTTGAAAAAAATAGGAAATGATAACAAAAAGGTAATTGGTGTTTGTTTTATGAGTATTTTTGAAAAGTCAAAATGGAACGAGGATATTCCTTTTGACTATATTGTAGATACCTTTATGGACAATACAATATTCAGGAGATAAAATGGAACTCAAAAGTTGTAAGAAGCTATATATGAAGGATACCCATAGAGCTATCCCCCCAGAAGACACGTTAAATATAGTTAAAGAAAAACTTGAGATATGCGGTATCACAAGAATTGCAGATATAACAGATTTAGATAGACTTGGAATTCCCGTTTTTTCAGCTGTAAGGCCCAACGCTACCCAAGGTTCGGTATCAGTTTACAATGGTAAAGGTGTATCCAAGATTGAAGCAGAAGTTTCAGCAATAATGGAAGGCATCGAAAGATATTCTTCAGAAGTTAATGAATCATTGATTATAGACTCCTCACAGGCTGAATTAGACGGAAAAGTAAATTATCTGTCCCCTTATGAGCTAGCACTGCCTGCTCAAGAGATGTATAATGAATATATCAGAATAGGTTGGGTTAAAGGGTATGATCTTATTAGAAAAGAGGAGATCTATGTCCCTGCAAATTCTGTATTCCATCCATATCCATTAAAAAGAGATTATCCTCTCTTTAGAACAAATACAAATGGATTAGCTTCTGGTAATACTTTAGAAGAAGCGATATTTCATGGATTATGTGAAGTCGTAGAAAGAGACGCATGGTCTCTTGTTGAGATGAAAAGAACTTTTCCAAAAGACCTTGTAATAGAAATAGAAGATCCATTACTTGAAGATTTTCTTAATAGATTTAAGGAAAGTGAAATAGAAATCGTCTTTAAGGATATCACTTCGGATATAAAACTTCCAACAATTCTTGCTGTAATTGATGATTTAAGGTTAAAAGACCCCACCCTCATGGTGATGGGGATGGGAACACATATTGATCCTAAAGTAGCTCTATATCGTGCAATAACTGAAGCTGCACAGTCAAGATTAACTCAAATTCATGGTGCTAGAGAAGATACACAGAAGGCTGAAATGAAAAGGAGAATGGGCTACGATAGAATAAGAAGATTAAACTGGTATTACCTCAATGAATTTGGGGTAAAAACAAAAACCTCAGAGTTTACAGTTAAAGCATCGGATGATATATTAGACGACATAAACACTACCTTAAATATATTGATTAAAAATGGAATTAATAGAGCAATAGTTGTTGACCTTACAAGAAGTGAACTTGGGATTCCAGTAGTGAGAGTTCTTATCCCACAACTAGAACAGTACGGTATTGACAATTCAAGAATTGGATCAAGAGGCAGGATGAAAGAAGTTGATAAAAATTATTATTTATTTGGGCCCAAGCCTACCACTAAAAGAAGCTAAAAAAATATTATATTCAAATACTAATAGAGAAGTTATATATGCCCCTCCAATTAAAAGAGATGATATCCCAAATGCAATCAATGAAGGCTTTAATATTCTTGGTATTATTGATGGTTTATTCTTTAGGGAAAGTGCAGTTTCACCAAGAGAAATAATGGAAGCTCTAAAAACTAAAGTTAAGATATATGGAGCTTCAAGTATGGGTGCATTGAGGGCATCAGAGCTCGATAGATATGGAATGATTGGAATTGGAAAAATATATCATTGGTACCGAGATGGAACTTTAAATTCTGATGATGAAGTTGCATTATCATTTGAGAGTGAGGCGTATACCCCAATATCAGAGCCACTTATTAATATCCGAGAAACAATAAAAAAGGCATTCGAAAATAATATACTTAATAAAGAAGAATCTGAAGTAGTCTTTAAATCAGCTAAAAATTTGTATTTCCCAGAAAGAAGATGGGAAAAAATCATTCAAAATTCAGAAAACATACTAAATAAGTCTCTTTCTAATTTAGCAGAGTTTGTTAAAAACAATAAAGTTGATGTCAAGAAAGAAGATGCCATACTTCTTCTAAAAAGAATTGATGAAGATTCGAAATGGTTATAAGTTTCTATTTTAAGGAGTAGTCATGAGAACGAATAAAGAGCTCTTTGAAGAATCTAAAAAATATCTTTGTGGCGGAGTTAATAGTCCTGTTAGGGCCATAAAACCCTACCCTTTTTTTACAGAAAGGGCCAAAGGGGCAATGCTATTAGACGTTGAAGGAAAAAGTTACATCGATTACTGCTTATGCTATGGTCCGATGATGTTGGGGCACAAAAACCCAGAAATTATTGATTCTGTGAAACATCAACTTGAAAAAGGAACTTTATTTGGTACCCCTACTGAAAATGAAATTATCTTTGCAAAAAGATTATCCCAAGTTATACCTAATGTAGAAAAAATAAGATGTGTTAGTACTGGTACCGAAGCTACTATGAGCGCTGTAAGACTTGCGAGAGGGATAACTGGAAGGCAAAAGATAGTAAAATTTGATGGAGGATTTCATGGGGCTCATGATACAGTATTAGTAAAAGCTGGATCTGGTGTAGTAACTACTACAATTCCTGGTTCAAAAGGTATTCCAGAGGTATCTATAAAAAACACTGTTTCTATAAATTTTAATGACATAGAAGCATTATCTTCTGTAATTGAAAAGAGGGATGTGGCGGGAATTATAATAGAGCCAATAATGGCAAATATTGGTTGTATCCTGCCAGAAAAAGGTTATCTAAAAGAAGTAAAAAGAATTGCAAAACAAAACGAAACATTATTGATTATGGACGAAGTTATCACTGGATTTAGAGTAAGCCTTGGGGGGGCACAAGAATATTTCAAGGTAAATGGGGATATTATTACAATGGGAAAAATAATAGGTGGAGGATTCCCATTGGCTGCATTTGGAGGAAAACGAAAAATAATGAATGAAATATCCCCTGAAGGACAAGTATATAATGCGGGCACATTTAATGGAAATCCCGTTTCCATAGCTGCAGGATTAAAAACCTTAGATATTCTTGAAAGAAAGGATACGTACTCGGGAATAAAAAAAATGACTGAAAAGATTATGGACGGTATTTATGATATGACTTCAAAATTGAAAATCGCACTATATGGTGCCCCCGGAATGTTTTGCTTATACTTTGGAGTAGATGAAGTTAAAAATTATGATGATGCTAAAAAATCAAACACTGAAATGTTTAAAAGGTTTCATAAGGAGTTAATGAAAAGAGGTGTTTTTTTACCTCCTTCACAATTTGAATGTAACTTTTTATCTATAAATCATGATGAGCAAGTGATAGATAAAACTTTAGATATTATGACCTCTGCGTTAAATTCGATTAAAAGATGAGATTAAAATGAAGCTTATTTGCGGAACAAGAGGATCAAGATTGGCTGTAACTCAAACTGATGAAGCCATTAATACTTTACGTAAAAAAAATAAAATAGAAGTAGAAAAAAAAATAATAAAAACTAAAGGTGACCAAATTATTGATCTTCCCTTGCATAAGATAGGGGATAAAGGCTTATTTATAAAAGAGATAGATGATGCACTTATCAATAATCAAATTGATTTTGCTATCCATTCCTTAAAAGATTACCCTACAGAAATCCTACCAGAGCTTGAAATCTGCGCAATAACAAAAAGAATGCCACCCTATGATGCTATTGTCAGCTTTGAAAAATCAATAGAAGATCTCCCTGAAGGAGCCTCAGTCGGTACATCCTCTCTTAGAAGAAAATCAGAAATATTTAGAGTTAGACCAGACCTTAATCTTAAAGACATAAGGGGAAATTTGGATACAAGGATACGAAAACTAAAAGAAGGCCAGTATGATGCAATAATAATTGCAGAAGCAGGATTTAGAAGGGTATATGGAGAAATAAATCAAATTGAAGGTTATAATTTTTCTAGGATAAGCCAAGACATAATTATCCCGTCTCCAGGCCAGGGTGCTTTGGCTGTAGTGTGTAGAAAGGAAGATTCTAACTTAAAAGAAATATTAAAGAGTATTGATGACGAGAAAACTAGAGTTGAGACAACGATGGAAAGACAATTTATGATTGATGTAGGGGGAGGGTGTAATCTACCCGTAGGTGCCCTTTCATTTATTATTGGAGATGAGATAGAACTCAAAGCATTTGTGGGTAATTTAGAGGGTACAAAATCTATCAGAGGCGAAATAAAAGGGAAAAAAGAAGAGTATATAAAATTAGCTAAAGAGCTTGCTAAAAGAATGAATATTGGAACGTGATCTTTTGGTTGTATATATAGTAGGGGCAGGCCCAGGTGATCCTAAATTAATTACTATTAAGGCCAATGAGCTAATCAGAAAAGCAGATGTTATATTATATGACAAACTTATAAGTATAGATCTACTTTCGCATTCCAAAAAAGATTGTATTAAAGTATATGTTGGAAAGAAGTCAGAAGGTTCAAGTCAATTACAAGATGAGATAAATGAAGAGCTATACAAATATGGAAAAATGTATGATGTCGTTGTTAGACTAAAAGGCGGGGATCCCTATATTTTTGGAAGAGGTGCAGAAGAAGCAATGTACCTCTACGAAAGAAACATACCATTTGAGATCATTCCCGGCATTTCATCTACAGTGTCCTGTCCTATGTATGCGGGTATTCCTCTTTCGTACAGAGAATCAAACTCATCCTTTGCCTTTTTAACAGGTCATGAGGCAGAAAATAAATCATTTAGTATCAACTGGGAAAGACTTCCTGACACATTAGTTATTGTAATGGGTGTAAAAAATAGGGATCTAATAGCTAAAAATTTGATTAATGCTGGATTTGATCCAAAAACACCTGTTGCCATAATTAAAAACGGAACAACGTTACTACAAGAGACAACAATTTGTGATTTAGGAAGTCTAGGAACAACTCCAGCCGAGCCTCCTTCTGTGATATTTGTAGGAAAAAATGTTTTGTTGAGGGATAAGCTCGATTTTTTTCAGAAAAAGTTATCTTTAATTAAAAATAAAGATATATTTGTTTCAAGAGAGAGTGGAAACGAACTAGAGATTATGAAAAAAAATGGGGCCAATGTATATGCATACTCACTTATTGAAATAGTCAATATTGATTTTAAAGTTCCTAATTTGTCTGACTATGACGTTATAGTGCTTACAAGTGCAACAGGTGTTGATAGACTTGAAAGCATCAGCTTGCCTAAAGATAAAGAGTATTACACCATCGGTCCAAAAACTGAAGAAAAGTTAATTGAAAAGGGCATATACCCTAGAATACCTGAAAAATATAATTCAAAAGAGCTTACAAAATTTATGATATCTGAATTCAAAGATAGAAAAAAAATTTTGACTCTAAGGTCTCAGGAAGCTCTTGGGTATTTAGAGGAGAAATTAAGTGAATTTCATGAGGTCACAAGAGTGAATACATATAAATTGAAACTGAAGGACGAAGTTCCAGAGAAAACAGAGTTTGACGTTGCGTTTATTACGAGCTCTTCAAATGCAAAGGCATTTAAAAAAATGGGAATTAACGCGGAAATAGTTGTATCAATAGGTCCTGAAACAAGTAATGAATTAAGAAAAAATGGAATTAATCCTTTAATTGAGGCTGATAATCATACTCTTTCGGGAATGCTTGAATCATTATTAGATTATCTTTTTAGAGGTGGTAATTTTGGCAAAGATAAAAGATCCTAAAAATATTGGAATAGTTGCAGTATTTTCTGCACTTGCATTTGTTGCAACTAGATTCATACAGATCCCAATTCTTCAAACAGGGGGGTATCTAAATTTTGGGGAGGCTATAATATATATTGCAGCTATATTTTTTGGACCTTTCGTGGGGGGGCTTGTTGGCGCTATAGGGCCAGCTCTAGCGGATATTACATCCCCATACGCAGCCTTTGCACCCTTTACATTATTAATAAAAGGTATTGAAGGATTTATCGTAGGCAAAATAGCTTCAACTAATCCAAAAAATATGAATAAACTTTTAGGGATACTAATTGGTGGAAGTGTAATGATCATTGGGTACTATATTGTAGAAATATTAGTGTTTTTAATACCCTCCCCAATTGCCCTTATAGAGATTCCATTCAATGTATTGCAAGTTATAGTTGGTGGAACAATAGCTATGATTGCTACTAAAACATTAAAAAATAGTATAGAAGAGATAATGCATAGGTAGTATGAAAGACAAATCAAGATATCTTAGAGATTTAAGAAAAATGATTCAAGATGGAGAAGTTGATCTTAGGATAATTGACACATTAAATATTCTAAATTCTAAAGAAGACTATTATACAACTTCAAGTTGTGCGGGAAGAATAATTCTTATTGAACTTGAAGAGATAGGAGGAAAAAAGAGCTCTAACTTTATTTTCAAAAGTCATGAGAAAGTCGATTATAAAGATATTTGGAAAATTATTAAGGAGTATACTGGCGCAAAAATGATTTTTCTGATAGTAAATTCTTCCATTATTCACGTAGTATGTAAAGATCTAGAGTCTGCTAAAAAACTAATTAATATTTCAAAAGAGTCAGGATTTAAATACTCTTCAATATTTTCATTAAGTGACAAAATAATTGTCGAGATACGATCAACGGAAAAAATGGATATACCTCTTGTGAAAAACGGTGTAGTCTATCCTAGTGAAGACTATTTGGTAGTAATGATTGATATAGCAAATCAATTACTTGAACGAATCAAAAAGAAGATAGAAAAGTTAAATGAGAATTTAAGAAATATTAAATAAAATAAAATATATTTATTTTTTAGTTGCTTTTTTCTTTTTTGGTATATCATAGCTTAGGTCTTTTAATTTATCTGTTTTTACAATGGCTTTGACTTTCTCAAGGGCTGAAATCAACGATTCATCGCTCTTCATTCGATATACGACAACTCCAAGCTGCTCGTAGCTTTTGACTACGTCTTCATTATACACTGGAATATCTATTTTAATTGGTTCATCGGTTGGATTTCCAACAATTAAATCCCTGTACCCAAGCTTTGCAACATTCTCTACAATATATCCGCCCATGTTCTGGACATCTTTAGGGAAAAGTATGAACTTAGCCATTTAAATCACCATTATAAGTGACACTACCATTGCAAGAAATCCAATGGCAGTGAAGCCCATTGAAACTGGATATACTTGCTTGAAGGTAAATATAGGTGAGAACGCAGATACTACAGAGAATAATATCGGCATTATCAAGCATAAAACACAATGTACAATAAGTAGTGGTAAATTTAGTGTTGGTGGGAGCCCAATAAATATTGTTATGAAAATACTTGATAATACGAATAGAATTGCTTCTCTCATTAAGTAATATCCACCTCTTGCCCATGATGCGTATTCTAAAGAAGGCCCTTCAATTACATCCGACTTAGCTTTTTCAATACTAAAAGGGTATTCGTTTAGCATCATTAGGTAACCTATGAAATAAACAAATGCTGCCAATAATCCTGGAAGGGTAAATAATATTGGTTTCAAGGCAAAAATCTTTTCAAGATATAGCAGATCAATAACTCCTCCTGGGAAGATTAGTGTACTATCAAATCCTTGGTAGGCCACTATATCTGAGAAATTAATAGATTTAGCAAGTATTACTGGTACAAACATTGCAACGTACATAGGAAACGACCCGATTGTAATCATCTTAAATGCTCTTAATACACTCTGTTGTTCAAAGAATCTGCGGTATTCCCCTTTCATTACTGCTCCTTTTACCTGATCTGCATATGGCATTGAAACTGACAAGATAGACCTAGAAAAGCTACCCATGGCCATAAACAAGAATTCTATTACTTTTAGTAAACCAACAACTGCGACAACAGTTCCTAGTGTATTTACTACCCACCATTCAGGGGTTGTAAACAAAACTGCAAAGAACATAACAAATACCCCAATTATAGGCAAACTGTGAAATAAGCGTGGCATTGGAGAGTTTGGCTGAATTTTTTCTTTGTAAATAAACTTAAGAACTGCCCAAAATCCTGGTGTTAATATGGGTGGGCCTATCCTTTGCTGTATTCTAGCCTGAACTTTCCTTTCTAGCCCAGGTATGATAAATCCAGTAATCAAAGCTGCAAATGGGATAAGTAATGTTGCAAGTATAAATTCAATCATCATAGTCCCCTCCTAATTAAACTCTTTACCTCTTCTTCTGTAAATATTCTCTCCTTTCCATTTTCAACTACTATGGCTCTGTTAGTACATGCCAAACAAGGGTCACAACTTGCCATTGTAAGCATACCGTCAGTTAATTGATCCCCTATGCAAGCAATTTCCATTGAAGCCATGGCGGTCAGAGTAGGAGTTCTGTTTTGGTAGTTCCTTATTCTGCCAGTTTCATCTAGAGCCAAAGAGTCGTAAATTTCTCCTCTTGGAGCCTCAATGTAAGAAGTAGAAAACTTCATTTCTTTAAGTTGGAAACTTCTATCAGATATTGGGCCTGAAGGTAAAGACTCTAAAGCTTGTTTAATAATTTTAACTGATTCTATTGATTCAAGAGCTCTTGCAACTACTCTGTCTTTATTATCTCCATCATCAAGCACAATGACATTGAAGTCAAAGGTTTTGTATTCTTTCATTTTTTTTCTAAGATCAATATTAATGCCGCTTGCTCTTCCTGTTGGGCCAGGTGTAGCATATTTAATAGCTTCTTCCTTGGTAAGAACACCTGTGCCTTTTACTCTTGACATAATCAAAGAATCATTAATCACTCTATTTGCATAATCTCCTATTTTTATATCTAATTTGGACAATCTATTATGTAGTTCAGACATTCTAAATTCATCAATGTCACATCTTGGTCTGATTCCCCCTATAATTGGAACAGCATAATGGACCCTATTTCCGGATATGATGTATAAAAGATCCATTACATCTTCTCTTAAAGTAAAGGCTCTCATGCACATTGTTTCATGACCTAATACCTCCATTGCATGTGCCAAATAAATTAAGTGACTATGAAGCCTTTCAAGTTCAGCCATTATTACCCTTATATAGTCTGCCCGTTCTGGAACTTTAATTCTAAGTCCTCTTTCAACTGCTCTAGTGCCGTTCCAAAGGTGTATATGGGAACATATGCCGCAAATTCTTTCAGTGATAATAAGCCCTTTTTCAACAGGCATTCCCTCCATAATTCTTTCTATGCCTTTGTGGTAGGGATCGAGAGTAAGTTCACAATCTACAATTAATTCATCATTTACAAAAAATCTTGCACGATATGGTTCGAGCATTGCCGGGTGTAAAAGCCCTACAGGAACTTCTACCTCTGCGCTTTCTTTTCTTTCTTTTTCTCCCACCCTTATCACCTCTCCAATAGTAAAGGTATGCCTGCCGCAATACCTGCAATAATATCTTCGGGTCTAGCTGGGCAACCTGGTATATAGGCATCAACAGGGATTACTTCGTCGACCCTACAAAGTACCTCATCACTATCCCCAAGTTCTCCTCCAAAATCTTTGAATATGCCACATCGTACTCCACAGGAGCCGACTGCAGCAACAATTTTTGGTTCGGGTATTGCCTCATAAATCTTTTTTAAAGGTTCTATTGTTCTTCTTAAAACTGGACCAGTTACAGCTAATACATCAGCTTCTCTTGGATTCCAAGTTAGAATAACTTTATATTGTTCAAGATCATATCTTGGTGACCATGCAGCGTTTGCGACTTCAATATCACATCCATTGCATCCACCTGTGTAAAACAACATGACATGAATTGCATTTTTTCTTGAAATTTTCTTAAACATTTTTTACACCTCTTCGAAAAATTTTGAGGAATCCTTAGCCATTATTTCCATGATTTCCTTAATTTTAGTTTCATTGAGTTTTATAGGCTCTTTAAGTAGTTTGGAAGGATCAGCTTTAAACTCTCCAACTTCCCTTGGATGTATTGCTCCTGGCTTTCCATAGAATGCGTAAATAGGGCAGTTGTCATGGCACCAAAAACAATAAAGGCATTTTAAAGGATCATATTTTGGAGTTTGTGTTTTTACATATCCTTTAACAATTTCAATTGGTTTCTCTAAAGGAATCATTTCAATTGCATCAACTGGACAAATGTTTGCACATCCTCCACACCCTATACATGATTCATCATTAACGGCTTTTGGATAATTCACTTTGCCTTGAATTATTGAATTTTTAATTTCTTTACTTGTTACTCTATCAGCTGCAAAGAGTATTCTAAGGATATTTACATACATACCCTTAATGAATATCAAAAAAATGCTTTTCATTATTTAGACCTCCCGTTAATAGTTCTGTCCTCAAAGTCTGTCTGTACATTGATTGCATAAGCGGGACAAATGTTGTCACAAGCGCCACATCTAATACATTTATTCATATCAAAGACTAGTTTATTTGATTTGACGGATATCGCATTAGTTGGGCAAATCTTAACGCATTGTTCACACATTATACATAAATCATCATTGTAAGTTAAAGTTCCACCTTTAATTTCTTTATGGTCTCTTGTTTTTCTTGGAAGACATTTAACAGGACAATATGCACCACATGTTTCACACATTACACATTTTTCAAGATTCACTTTAAATCCATTTAAGTCGACTTCAATGCATTTAGTTGGACATACTTCTTTACAAATGCCACATTGTATGCAACCTTCGTGTTCTCCTTGCCATTCTCTATGATTTAGTGTAATAGCATCTTTCTTGCAAGCTGTTGTACATATACCACATACAATGCAGTGGCCAGTAAACATCTTTTCTCTTTCACTTCTCTTAATTTTTGTTGGACAAGCTTTAACACATAAGTCACAATTAATACACTTTATAGAATCAAATCTTATTCTTCCATCTTCCCATTTCAAAGCGTCAGTAGGACATGCTTCTACACATAATCCACATTGATTACAATAATAGAGCTTTCTCTTTGAGTCGCCTTTAATTATTTTAGGCCTATGGTTTTCGATAATAATGGCATTATTGATACATTCTCTAACACAGGTATAACAAGAAACACATTTGCCGTAATCTATGAAGGAATTTTTAATTGCACCTACTGGACATACGTCCATACATACATCACAGTGTGTACAAACCCCGGGTGTTGCTTCATATTTAATAGCATTAGCTGGACAATAGTAAGTACATCTACCACATTTATCGCATCTCTTTTCGTCTATAGCTATGCTCAAGAGTTTTGCTTTACCCTTTGTCTGAACGGGCCCGCCATCTCTCTCTTTTTGCTTTGGCATTATTTCTTCACCTCTTCAATAGTCATTGTCTCAAGATTAAACCTAAGCTTTCCTTCGACATTGACTCTGGCACCTTTAGGACAAGCATCTCTACAAACATTGCACATTGCACATAGTCCTTCGGGAACTTTTTTGTCTTTATATTTGACCATTTTTATAACATTAACAGGACAGTTCTTTTCACAAATTGCACATCCAATGCATTTCTCTTTGTCAACTATATACCCTCCATATCTATTCTTAAATATGGCATCTACAGGGCATACTTCCATACATTTGCCACATGTTACACAGCTGAAAGCTTTATTGTTAATTATTCTGATACTTTTAGTTGGGCATACAGCAACACATGCTTTGCTTAGATTACATTTATCAGTAGTAATGTACATTTTATTGCCTCCTTATCAGCATCATTGTAAATAGGCCAATTATCGTTGAAATAAAAGCTTCAGAGATTCTTATTACATGGTCAAATAATGTCCATTGGTATTCCGGATATGTACCTAATGCCATGGCAATCAAAAGTCCAGATATGAGAACTATAGGATATTTTGCTCTATTGATCTCTTCCGAATCAATTTTAGATCCAATTATTAAACCATAAATAATACCAAATAGAATTGGCCCCCACTGATTAGCAAGTCCGAGTGTTATAGCTTCGCTACTCATCTTTCTTCGCCTCCATAAGAAACATAGCTATTAGAGATAAACCTGCCAGGACGTTAAATCCAACTCCTATGTTAAGATATGGCAGTACACCAGGATGCGTTGGGTCGGGATAATCTAAAATATTGTCCCATCCAAATGCTCCAACATTTATTATTTGGTAAGGATCAACACCAGTGTTATAAAGATAGTATCCTGTTCCATGGTAATATGCTGAGAAAACTAAGCCAACAACACCTGTTAGAAGGAATATAAGTGCCCCTATTGTTGAAAGGTTAACAAGAAACTTATGTGTAAATCTAAATGGTGTTTTCTTAAGGCCATAGATTACAACACTCAAAAAATATCCTGTGGCAATCACTGACCCGCCAGGGAAACCTCCTCCAGGGGTGATGTGGCCTCCAAGGATGACTGTTACTCCAAAAGCTACTAATAGCATTGACATTGGGAAAGATATTAACTTTTGGATTACTGTAGATTTTTCTGTCATTTGAGGAATCTCTTTTTTCTTGTATCCTTTTAATGACCCCCATCCAAATACCATTGTAGTAGTAATTACAGCGGTAATTAAGATGAATGTTTCTCCCAATGTATCATATCCTCTAAAATCAAAAAGGATTACTGTAATTATATTTGGTGCAATGTTACCACTGTAAAGGTTATAGAGGTGACTCATTCCAGGAATTATTGAGTTACCAAATATGTACATTGTCCTTAATACTAAGAAGGAAAACAAAAACAATGAAACCCCCATAATAATATTTCTTCCTTGTTCAAATTCACTAGTTTTCATTTAAATCAACACCCCTGATCCTGCAAAGAAGACTATTAGTATAATAACTATACTTAAGGCCACATAAAAACTTGTTAAGTTGATAGAATCAGTGTTTTCTTTTTCTACCCTAAACACAGTTGGAACTGTGAATAATATTGCTGCTAGAATTAGTATGGACCCTAATGCAAAAATTATGGAATTTGTAGTACGTAATACTAGAATTCCTGCAATCAAGAAAAATGAAATCATTAGAAATTCTGAAGTAAATCCGCTACCAATGCCAACACCCTTTCCTTTGTGTATCATCCTATCGTGGAAAATTTCGTAGATTTTATCTAACATTTATCACACCCCCAGAGCCACAATTACATTGTATATTGGATCATAAATTACATGTGGAAAGAGGCCTATAAATAGACACATCACTATCAAAATAACAATGATGGTCTTGTACATTGTTCCTTTAAATTTTGTATCTATCTCGGCAGTTGACCCCGGTCTCATGAATATCAAGTAGAATGCCTTGATTATCGCTACAAAAGTTGCTACACTTAATAGAATTACAAGAACGCCTAATTCAGCATATCCAGCTTGAACGGCAGACTGAATAATTCTTAATTCGCTCTGATATGAGTTAAATGGTGGAACACCTGATATGGCTAAAGTGGCTAAGAACATTATTAATCCAACCAATGGCATTTTTTGAAGTGCATCTCCTATCTTATCTACTTTTGTTGTTTTGTAAGCTTCAAAGAGAAATCCAGCGACAAAAAATAGAATTGCCATACTTAATACATCATTAATTGCGTGGAATATCCCTGCAGAAATACTAAAGCTTGTTCCTAAACCAATACCCATTGCAACGAGGCCTGCTTGTCCTACCGCAACAAACGAAAGGAGTTTCCTAAGATCAGTCTGTTGTAGTGCCATTACTGAACCCACAACTACAGTAAATATTGCAAATCCTAACATAACTGATTTTAATAGTGTATATCCTGAAAAAATTCTAAGCAATGCAATTGACATTGCTACAAGCACCAATTTAGACTGTAATTGTAATAGTGCAGCTGCTTCTGGCATAGCATTTTCGTACATATTGGATTTAACAACATGGAAGGGAAATAGTCCGGATTCATATAACCATCCTATTGTAATAAGTGATATTGCTGTAAGAGCCACAGGTTGAAGTGCTCCTCCTGCCCTTATTGCATTTGACAAGTCAGTCATATTTAATAATCCATATACCCCCAATAACAAAGCTATTCCGAGAAGTATAGATCCTCCCGAAATACTGCCAAATATCATGTATTTAAATGCCGCTTTGTGTGATTTTGTTTCTTTAACTGCTATAACGAGAGCTGCTTGTGCTACAGTCAAGACTTCTATAAAAACGAAGAAGTTAAAGAAGTCATCTGCGAGTATTATAGCACTTACTGAGGCCAAGCTTATGAAAATCATTGCAATATAAACCCCTGAAATAAGTTTTTTGTTTAGTGACAGAAATATGACAAATACGGTCATGACCGTCAATAAAGCAAGGAGTATTTTCTGTAATGGCCCATATGAATATACTATACCCATATAGACATCAGGTATCAGTAATTTTGATATTTCAGGAAAACTTTCTGTACGTATATGCCCGCTAAATAGATGGACTCCGTATAGCGTCAAAAGAGGGATTATAACAGCTACTATTGAAGAAATGATAGCTATTGTTTTTACTGATCTGTCTTTTTTATGCAAAAAGTTAACTAGTATTGCCGCAATCAAGGGAAATACTACCATTAATGGAATTAAAGTACTATTAAACATTTAGTCTTCCTCCATTGCTTCGAAAATTTTCTGCACACTAAGTGTTTGGTATTTGTGATACAAAACAACTGATAATGCAAGCATGACAGATAGTGTTGATGCACCAATGACAATGTTTGTCAAAACTAAGGCAAAAGGTAAAGGATATGAAGCTAATTCTGCAAATTCATTGAAAGCTAAGAAGTGTGAAAAAGTAGACGGCACTGCACTAGCATGGAAATGGTGAGTTACTTCCGGAACTAATCCGCCAGGTCTATAACCAATCCCTATTAGTACTAAATTAACTCCGTCACCAACAAGATTAGCACCAATGACTTTCTTTAGAAGATTATCCATCATTATAATTGCCCAAAATCCAGTTACTATAAGAACACCGGCCGTAAGAAATGCACCTGTTTGAAATGGTTCCATTATTCATCCCTCCCCTTTGTTGTTTTATATAGTGCAACTATGAATAATCCTGGTATCAATGCGGAACCAAGAATTGCTTGTGTTGCTGCGACATCAGTTGCAAGTAAAAAATGATATATCGCAGCAAGTGAAAAGCTTTCAAATCCAAGAATAACTATACTCTTGTAAAGATTTTCTTGCACTATAGCCATTATTGCGGCTAATGCAACTACAAACAATAAAATGTAATCAAACATCGGACTCTGCCTCCTTAATATCTGCCCAAGAAATTGAGTGCACAGCAAACGGCATCATAAAGAAATGGGCCAAAGCTGCCAAAATAGCAACTGGATTGCCTAAAAATAAGATAACTAGCATGCAAACAACATCCATTACGCCTAATATCTGAAGTCTAGCAAAAACTATATTCTTTCTTTGTCCAAATCTAAAAAGACCCAATCCCACTGCTATCAATGCTAAACCAGATAGCAAATAAAAGTAAGGAAGTATTATTTCTGTATATGAGAAAATGTTCATTCAGCTATCCCCCCTCTTAAGAATCTTGCCATGATTAATGTTCCAATGGGTCCAAGCAAGAGAAGATAAACTGCTATGTCAGAAAAATAAGGTATTCCGTATAGTTTTCCAACAACCATAAAACCCGTTGCAACGCCTATTTCTGCAGCGCCAGCTCCAGCCAATGAGTTTGATACGCCTCTAAAAGTTGTAATTCTTAATCCTGCCATAACAGATACTGCTAAACCAACAATAAAAACATAAACGTAGTATTCTTCAAGATGCAGCAAATAACTAATTACAAAAATAAATATAACTGTTAAGTATAATAGATAGTTATTATTCATTTAATCCTCCACCATCTTCTTTATCCATCCCTCGAATGGGATAACATCTTTTTGACTTCTTGGAGATATCACGGCAACAAGCAATTTTTGCTTTTCTGGAAAAACATCAATTGTAAGTGTTCCAGGTGTTAATGTAATACTATTAGCAAGAATAGCCATAGATACAGGCCTCTTAAGAACAGTATCAATCTCCATTACTTGTGGATCAATTTTACCGTTAATACATTGGATGACTACATCTCTTGCAGAAACAACGATGTAATATACTAACCCTATAAAATAGACAATTCCCCACAATGGTCTCATAGCTTTGCTCATTTTATACACCTTTAGGAATTTGAGTAAAAGGTTTATTTATAGTTTATAAATGTTTCGCCAATCGCTAATTAACGAAAACTATTCTAGTAACCCAGCCAATTGCTCAGCGAAATTGATAAAAACCTTTAAATATAGCATAAAAAACGTGTTTTAATTAAAGGAAGATGAGTCTCTTGGAAATGGAAAAAAAGTGGCAGAGTAAATGGGAAGAAGCCAGAATTTTTTATTCTGACCCAAAAAAAATGAAAAAATTTTTTGTAAATTTTCCTTACCCTTATGTTAACGGTTTCATGCATTTAGGACATTCTTTTTCCCTTATGAGGGCCGAAATTTTTGCCAGATACAAAAGAATGCGTGGTTATAATACTGTCTTTCCTTTTGGATTCCATGCTACTGGAACCCCGATAGTTGCAGCAGCTGAAAGAGTAAAGGATGGTGAAAAATCCCAAATTGAAATTTTAGAGAAGATGGATGTTCCAAAGGAATTAATTCCTAAATTTTCAGATCCAGAATTTTGGGTTAAGTATTTTCCCCAAAAGTCTATAGAAGATCTAAAACTATTGGGTCTGTGTGTCGATTGGAGAAGAAGCTTCATTACAACTTCCCTTAATCCATTTTATGATAAATTTATTAAATGGCAATTCAACAAATTAAAAGAAAAAAACTTTGTTGTTAAAGGAGAACACCCTGTAACTTGGTGTCCAAAATGTAATAATCCTATTGGAGATCATGCCCGGCTTGAAGGAGAAGGTATTACTCCAGAAGAAATTATATTACTTAAGTTCAAGTTTAATGGCAAGATCCTACCTGCAGCAACATACAGAGTTGAAACTGTTTTTGGAGTTACTAACATGTGGATAAATCCAGAATTCAAATATGTAGAGGCAGAAGTTGATGGTGAAATTTGGATTGTATCCCCAATTGCAGCTGATAAACTAACTAATCAAAAACACGACATCAAAATAATTAGAGAACTAGATCCTAATGATTTAATTGGGAGAACATGTGAAAATCCATTAACTGGGAACAAAATCCCCATCCTGCCCGCTACGTTTGTTTCCCCTGAGATTGGTACCGGTATTGTCATGTCTGTTCCATCTCATGCTCCATATGATTATATAGCCTTGAAAGATATACAATCAAATCCACTAAAGTATGGCGTTTCCGAAACTCTTGTAAAAAATATCTCCCCCATTCCATTAATTATTGTTGAAGATTTTGGTAAGAATCCAGCAATAGAGCTCTCTGAAAAAATGGGGATATCTTCTCAAGAAGATGTAGATATGCTTGAAGAAGCAACAAACATCATTTATAAGAAGGAATTTCATCAGGGGGTATTGAATGAGAAAACAGGAAAATATGAAGGAGTCAAGGTCTCAGATGTCAAAAAAGTCATAGTTAATGATTTCATTAATAGTGGCATTGCTACTCTATTTTATGAGTTGCCTGGAAAAGTTACCTGTAGATGTCTTTCAAAGGGTGTAGTAAGGATTGTATCTGATCAATGGTTCTTAGCGTACGGAAATTCAGAATGGAAAGATTTAGCAAAAAAATGTCTCGCCCAGATGAACATTTATCCTGAAAAGGCCAGAAAACAGTTTGAGTATGTTCTTGATTGGTTAAAAGATTGGGCGTGTACAAGAGAGTTCGGGCTTGGGACAAAACTCCCTTGGGATGAGAAATGGGTAATAGAATCGCTTTCAGACTCTACTATTTACATGGCATATTATACTTTAGCAAAGTATTTTGAAGATCCTTCATACAATATTAATCCAAAAAAACTTGATGATTATTTCTTTGATTATATTTATTTAAATATTGGTAATATAGATGAAGTTACTGCTAAAAGTGAATTACCCAAGGAACTAATATCTGAGATGAAGGAAGAGTTTGAATATTGGTATCCTTTTGAATTTCGGAACAGTGGAAAAGACCTAATCCAAAATCACCTCTCTTTCTGCATATTTAATCATGTTGCAATATTTCCTGAAAATCTTTGGCCTAAAGGTTTTGGAGTAAATGGTTGGGTACTTGTTGATGGAGAAAAGATGAGTAAATCAAAAGGTAACTTTTACACAATAAGACAGATTGTAAGTATGTATGGTGCAGATGCAGCAAGGATCACACTTATGAACGGGGGGGAAGGTCTTGATGACCCCAATTGGGATAGTGAATTTGCTAGAACTATTACTGACAAATTGAAGAATTGGCATGATTTCTGTATTGAGAATTACGGAAAAGGTAGAACTGAAAAATTATATATAGATAGATGGTTTCTGTCTGTCTTAAATAAAACAATAAAAGAAACAACTGAAGCTATGGAGGAAACAAATTTTAGAACTGCCCTTTCAAAAGGATTTTTTGGACTTCAACGAGATCTTAAATGGTACTTAAAAAGATGCCTTAATTCTCCAAATAAAGAAGTAATTTCTGAAGCCATAAAAATCCAAACTTTATTATTGGCTCCTTTTACCCCGCATATCTGTGAAGAAATATGGGAGAAAATTGGATTTAAATCTTTTATTTCTAATGCCGCATGGCCCGAATATAGAGAATATATGATTGACAAAATTTCAGAAGAGAGTGAATATTATATTGAAGATGTTGTAAACGATATTAGGGAAATAATAAATATTTTATCAAGAGGGGAACTCAAGGCTTTGGAAAAAATTGAAATATTTACCGCAGAAGATTGGAAATGGGAACTTATTGAATTAGTAAGGAATAAAGAGAATATAGGAGAAGCTACTAAGACAGCAATGTCAAAAGAAGAATTCAGAAAAAATGCAAAAGACGTTAATTTGATTATCCAAAAATGCTTTAAAAATAGGTACTTCCCCGAAAAATTTAATGAAAAAGAAGTACTTAACGAAGCAAAATCTTTTCTAAAAGAAGAATTCAAGACCAAAATTAACATAGATCCATTAGAAGATCCAGGAAATGATAGAAAAAAGTCACTCCCGAGAAAACCTGGAATACATATCTATTTCATGTAATTTACAGGGAGAAATCGTTTTAAATTGATTTAGCCTTTAACATAAGTAGGAAGTAATGGTATGTTTGGGCCTTTAATACAGCTTATCATTTTATTCTTTGTTGTTATTGATCCCTTGGCTAGTTTTTTTGTTTTTTATGCTACCTCTTCAAAAATGGTTCCTAAAGAAAGACAAAAAACAGGCCTTTTAGCAATATTAATTGCAGTGTTATTATGTTTCATAGTATTGATTCTAGGTCATAGTTTATTGGAGCTATTCAGCACAACTCTTGATGAATTTAGGATTGCAGGGGGAATTATATTGGTAATATTAGGGATAAAAATGGTTCTAGGAGAATCTTTAATCAATACACATGATAAAAAAGATAGCTCTGCTAGAGCATTGGCATCAGTCATAGCAACTCCTTTGATTACTGGCCCTGCAACAATTTTTACAATTATCATAGCTAGTAGCGACTATGGTAAGCTGATGACAGGCCTTGCAGTAAGTATTGTTCTTCTAACCACAGTAGTGTTATTTCTTCTGTCGAACAAGGTTAAGAAAGTACTAGGTGATACTGCGACTCAAGTTACAACTACTATTTTAGGTCTTGTCACTCTCTCTTGGGGTGTAAAGTTAATAATTCTAGGGATAAAAAATATATTTTAAATTAAAAAAGAACTTTAGATGCAATGAAAACTAGAATACTAACACTAGCAATATCCATAACACTTGTAAGTAGAGGTATTACGACATTGTCGGGATCTATATTTGTTTTTATCGAAAAGTAAGTCAGATAGTATGAAGTTAGCATCCCTGCAAATGCAGACATTACAGCCACCAATATCGATATTTTTAATACAATAAAAAATTCCATTTTTGGGATATTAAGCATAGTTGACATGAAAAATACCATTATAGATAGTAGTGGAAATAGAATTATTGTAATAAAAAATGTATATATGAATTCCTTCAACATTTTTAATTTAGGTAAAAAAGTAATTTCTGCTTGGCCTAAATGAAAGCTAGTTGAAATTCTGGCAGCGAAAATGCTTCCGATATTTCCATTTTCGGCATTGAAAAGAGGTGACAAAACAAGCAATAATGGGAAAACATTAATCAAATCCAAATTTTTATCAAGGAGCGATCCTGCAAGAGTACTAAGAAAGGCACATATTGCTAGAAATCCCATTGACTCTTTTAGTATTCTTTTTGCGTAACTACTTTTTCTTACGGAAAATAATCCAAATAAAATTATTATGATACTTATTGAAATACTAGAGAGCAACATGAAAGCTTTACTTAGAGAAAAGGATATTATTCCTACTACAAAGAGAGACACCACATTCAATATATCTCCTATGGAAGCTATAATAGGTGAAGAAACGTTATCGGGATCAAGACCTTTATTAAAAGAAACAATCGCTACTAGAATCGTAGTCAAAATAAGACCAACTGCTGCAAAAATAGAAGCAAATAGTGAAATAAAAAAAAGATGTATAAACCCTATTGTTTGATTGCCCACTATAATTCCTCCAATAAACGCAAAAAAGGCTATTATAACGGCCATGATTACAGTTTGAATGATGGAGGAATACACATTTTCTTTAATTAAAGTTGAATCGCTTAACTTTGATGTTATTTCACCTGTATGTAATCCTGTTGAAAGTCTTGACCCCATTGAAGCATAGACATTGCCCCTCATGTCAATTGTTGCTGGAAGCATAATTAATATACCAGGTAATAATATCAAGAAATCAATCATTTTTGTTAAGTATATACCTGCAAAAATATCGGCAAACGCACAAATGATGAGGGCAAACATGCTCTGTTTAATAATTGTAAAAAAATCAGAAAGGTCTAGTTTTGGGGGCCATGCTACATATCTCTTTGAAACTACATTTGGCGTAAAGGTCTTTTTGTTTTTCAATTGCATACACTCCCCATATAAATGTCAATTTATGGACCAGTGGTCTTACATATTCTAATCGATGATCCAATAAATCGTCTTCTTCCATATTTCATCACTAATATATTAAATCTTTTTAAAATATTTAAAAAGATTTCCGTAAATATCTGAGTTAGTTTAGCATGGAGACTCCCTATTCTAAAATCCACAGGTAGATTGTATAAGACATACCCCTGATATTTTATGCTTAAATATTCCAATCTAGTGTATTTGAAAGCATAGTTGTCTGCCATACTCATCCCAACTGGATTTTAAATTGTGGCACAACAAATCCTTGTGGAAAGTCTATACTTTATTACCCTGAGTACGATCGTTCCAAGAGTTATATCTTAAGCTTCATGCCGTTTAAAGCAAAAGATGAATTAAAGTTTGGCAAATATTTGTTAGATAAGACGATAAATATTTCTTATGATAGTAAGTAATAAGGTTTATAAATTTACTTAGTAAGATTCATTTAATGAAGCGAATAAGGCCTTTTATTAAGAATAGCACAAAAGTTAGAGTCCTTACAAGATATCTAAATAACAATAGAGAAGTTAAAGAATATATGGAAAGAATCAATCCTGTTTTTTACGAGATTTCATTTCTTGACTGTTATGTTGAAAAGAGCATAAGTGAGGAGGTTAAAAAAACATTGGAAGCTTATGAAGGCCTTGAAATAACGACAGATGAAATTAAGAATAATAAATATACATTTTATATTGATAGCAAAGAAGGCGAACCTGTTATATGGTTGAAAAACGAAGATCAAAGAATCAGATTTTCCAAGATACCCGTAGAGTTATCATAGATGAGGTAAGATGAGTTCAAAGTTTATAGGATCTGTAAGGCTGCACGCACCTTACCACCCTTCGATAGTTATAAAACTCGACAAAATTGAATTTAGAGTGGATAACTCTTGTGGGGCAAATAATGGAAATAAAATATATTTGTTGACACATTTTCACTTTGACCACGTTAGATCTTGCATGGCAGGGGGGGCAGATTTTCTAAGCCTTTCTGAAAATCCAATAAAAATCTATGCACCATATGATGATAGAAAAGAATATGGTCAAAATGATAATGTTTTTGACATTCATTCTAAGATGATTAATTTCCATTCGAAAGGTAGGCGAATGCTTGTACCCGTAAAAAAAGACGAAACTCTCAAGTTCAATGGGACTACCGTTACCCCCATACCACTAAGGCATACTGTTCCCAATTTCGGGTATTATATCACTAATCCACAAACGAGTGTATTCGTTACAGGAGATTGGGGCGGATCAAATTGCGAAAACATACAAAAATTAATTTCTTTATCACCAAGAGTTTTAGTTACGGAATGTAGATACTTTTTCGATGAAGAGATAAAAATTGCAGAAGAACGAATGCATGTCCATGTCAATGATATACTTGAATTAAAAAAAGAGCTAGAAAATACCTTAATCATATTAACACATATTTCTCATAAATATAGGGAACTTAGTGATATAATGAAAATAACTAAGGAAAATGAGCTAATCCTTGCAAAAAATATATCGTTTAACGGTGTCAGTTATCGTATTAGAGAGCGATTCAAATAAAAATATAATATATAAAAAATATTGACTTTTCTAAATATTTGATAATAGAAAATTTTAAATAAAGCTAGTTGAATAATTAATGTTGCACAGGTCGAAACTTCGCTGGTAACAAAGTCTTTCATTCCTTGCATCTGAGCCGCTTAGGCGGATTTGAGTATCATTCTCCACCGCATTCAAGGCTCTTGGACAAGGGTATCTCCGGGATGGTTAAGTCTTATCGGAAAAATGTTTGGGTCAAACTTGAACTTACCCGGTCCATGACATTGAAAAAATGTCTCTATCGGAAACCGAAAGACAATAGTCGCTTCGAGAAGTCGAAGCATCCGGTTATGAAAGACCTACTCCTTTGAAGCGACAAACTGTGCACTTTTTTTATTGATGATTTAATTATCTGAATTTTATTGTAGATGCATTGTATTAAATTCGTTATCCTCATAAAACATATGCACTATATTTTTAGTACAATAAAAATCCGCATATTGATAAAAGCGTATGTTTTTAAATGAATAAATCACAATCAACTCATGAAGAAGTTTTTATCTTTTTTGATTTTTGTAGTTATTGCATTCTCAATTATTTCGCCCATATCTTCGGATGAGAATATATTATACAAATTAGATGAAGATTACCTTTTTAAGGACATTTCATTTGATCAAAATTTAAATAATTTATTTTTGGCAGGAGAGATCAAAGGGAGCAATAATTCATTTATAATTAAATCAAAAGATGGCAATTATTTAAGGGAAGTTATAATTGATAATTTCAAAGTTTCTAAAATAATAAATGATAAATTCTCAAGCGTATATGCAATTGGTGCTTCTGAAGATAATCAAAATAAAATTATTAAATTTACTTCAGGCCTAAATAAACGATGGGAAACTAAAATCCATTTCTCAGATATGGATATCATTACATCATTTATTGTAAATGAAAATCAAGAAGTCATCGTCATTGGATATTCTACATTCAAGAGGAGCTCAGATTCTTTTATTATAAGGATAAATCAAAATGGGGAGATTATTTCAGAAAAAATATTAGATATAAGTCCATATGAAAGGCCATATAAGATTATAGAAGATTATGAGGGCAATTTTTACCTCACCGGTGAATCAAAAGATATGAACTTTGATATTTTTGTCTGCAAGCTTTCAAATGATTTTGATGTACTGTGGATTGACTACTATGATAATAACAATTGGGTAGATGGGGGGCTTGGCCTTGAATTAGTTGATGGGAATTTAATTGCAGCTGGTTACTCTGGGAAAGAGGGGTGGTATGTTTTTGATACCGTCTTCATTGAATATTCAAAAGAGGGGAATGTAACATCTTTTACTAGAAAGAGTTTTTCAGGCGGGAGTGATTGGATCAAGGAGTTTAAAAGAAATAATGATCATTACTATTTAATTTTGATAGATTTACTTACAGGAAAAGAGTATTCAATGAAACTTGATTATTACTTTGATGTAGTAAAAAAAGTTGAAATCAGCAAAGATGAAATTCCTATAAAAATTATTAAAATAAACAATGATATTTATTTTGTATTTCAAAAGGAAAATGTTATCTTTGCCCAATATTTATGAAGGATTATTAATTTTCTTCACTACTAATTATATGATAAACAGTTCTAAGTGGTATCTTTAAACTTTTTGATATTTCTTTAACTGGAACACCGAGCTCGTACATCTTTTTTAGCTTGTTTACTATCTCTTCATCATATTTGTTTGGCCTTCCGGCACCCTCCCCAAAAGGAACAAGAAGTACCCCAACACGCTCCAATGCCTTCTTCACTCTAATTGAGGTAAGTAGATAGAGGCTTTTTGGGCATAATATATACTTTACATTAGGTGCATGTTCTAAAACTTCAACCATGATATCAACTGACGGTCTCATGTTGATATATATTTTCTCATCATTATTTGAAAGATTCGCCCTTAATTTCCTTATAAGATCTCTTTTATTTTTTGCGATTATTTTTTTCAACCTCGAGCCCCCTTAAGCTCCTGTAAGAATTTTTTTGTTATATCCTTTTTTTCAGAACTCTTAACAATATTTTCAAGTAGATGTTTATTTTCCTTTGGCACTATGCCATAGTTATCAATCCTAATTAATGCAGAGTCAAACTCATTTTTTTCAATTGAGAAATATAGCAATGTTTTATCATAATCTTCTGATATTAAATAATATGAAATTGCAGCGACAAGACTATTTTTTTCTTTTAAATTCATTTCTCTTAACGTATCCATCATTTTTTCTTTCAATAGAACTGTCTTATAGAATTTACCAAGGAGTGCTTCGTTAGGTTCAGGATCAATAGTTGGAAACGGCCCCCCATAAATCTTTCTTTCAATATAAGTTTTCTTAAGGTAAAATAAAGCAATATCCTCACATATTGCATCAACACCAAATGGTGCATATGCAATTGATAGGACTTTTCTTATGTGTTTATCATATATGGGGGATCTTCCTAAATCGATAGTTTCTTCATATAGATCACGTTTATAATACAAATTATCTTTTTTAAATGGAAGATGGTCTTTTGGGCCCATCATACCATATTCTTGTGGGATTCTCTTTTTAGTGGATGATTTGCCTTTAGATTTCTCTCCAAGTATCTCCATTATTTTCCTATAGTTTTCTCTTTCTTCCTTGCTTAAAGAAAAGAGAGTTTTCATATACTCCCCCGAAAAGGAGAGATACTTAAAAATGTCAAGCCTATAGACCCCATCAGGGCTAAAAATAAATTTTCCCATTCCCCCTTCTTCAGTGAACTTAATAGCTTCATGACCTGTATAGATAATTCCGTCTTTTTCAAAACCCATTGCATCTACCAGTTGCCCTATGGCAATCCGATGTGCTGCAATAGCATGCTGGATGTTATCAAAACAAATTTTCTTTTCCATTGCTCTTTTTCTAAAATATGGATCTTGTGCATCTTTAATACCTTTAATAACAAAATAAGGATTTTGATACCCTAAAAACTCTATCTTTCTCCTGATTGAAATTAATTCTTCATAATCCTTTTTCAATTTTAGATAGGTACTAAGGAAGTATTCACTATCCCTTAATTTTTCAGGATTTATACTGTATTTTAACGTATCTAGATAACTAGAAATCCTAGATATTAGACTCATGATTACTCGCCGGGATTTAAAATAATTGCAATAATCTTATAAAGATATGTATGAAAAAATATTGCAAAAAGAGATTATTTGAATAAAAATAAAAATTAATATTGTTTATATATTTTGTAGTCAAATCTTAAAGCTTGTGGTGAATCAACGTTTCTGAATACAATATAGTAGTTTCCCTTCTCAGGGGCAGTCCATTTTAATTGTTCATAGTCCCGTTCTCTTTCATTTGTCGAATAGAGGAGTGTCCTACCGGAATAATCTGCGGGCGATATTGTAAAGCTTTTGTATCCATTACTATCAAGTACATACATTCTAGCAAATAGATTACGGTATTCATTCTGTCTAACCTTATAGTAAATATGTATGACTTCACCTTTCTGGAGGGAAGTTGCATAAGATCTCCACCCATCTTTGCTTATAGAAACATTGCTTCCTTCAGAGATTACGTATTGATACTTGCTCAGCTTTTCTCCAGAAGACAAAATTGCAGTATAATAATACTGAGCTTGAAAATTGTTTGTATTATGAACTACAAAATAGTATAATCCATCTCCCGGAAAAGTAAATTCAAATTCTGATTTTGGGCCGGAGTAAAATCTCAAATATTGGGTATTTTTTTTAGTATTGCTAATTCCGTAAAAGGTAAGATAATTATGCTGTGGGCTTGATATAATATATACGTCGAAGTCATCTTTATCTAAAGTTTCGTATGAAAATTTCACCTTGCTTCCTTTTGCTAGAGCCATCGGATATGATCTGTAAGAATTACCATTCAATGAATTTTTTTCATTGACAAGAATTTCCCCTACAGGTGAAGGTTCAGGACTTGGAGTTTTCACAGGTTGTTGATTTGAGCCAGGTGTCGCACACATGGCTGCTAGTCCTACTAACACTATCAATCCAAAAATAAGTATTGATTTTTTCATCTTTAAAGATTTGTAATTTAAAGTTTAAATAGTTTACTGATTTTATTTTTCCCTGCGTTATCTACTAATTATTTAACTTAACTTAATAGCATAATCCAAAATTCTATCTAAAAGAAGAGTTAACTTCTACTTATTTGGCCTTTTGTCTATAAGAAATATAACACAGTTATTAAAGAGATACGATAAATCTCAATATTTAAAGCAGGCCTTGTATGTTGCCCTTGTGATCAATATCCATATTTAAGGCCGCTGGTGAACTTGAAAGGCCAGGCATTAGATTGATATTTCCACAAAGTATAACGATGTAACCCGCGCCACTAGCAAGTTCAACATCTGTTATCTCAAGATCAAATGGGGGGGGCACCCCAATCAAATTTTTTTCATCTGACAAGGACATTTGAGTTTTTGCGATGCAAATAGGTAGATTCCCATATCCAAGCTTTTTATATAGCTCAATTTTTTTTCTTGGTTTTGTTTCAAATATTACACGTTTTGCACCATATATTTTTTTAGCAATAATATCTATCTTTTTTTCAATATCATCACTTAATTCATAAAGAGGTTTGAATGTATTTTTCTGTTTTGATAACTCTAATACAATATTTGCAAGCTCCAATCCCCCCTTCCCTCCTTCTGAAAACATTGTAGATAGTGCCACAGGAACTTTTTTCTTTGAGCAAAGATCCTTTATCATTTCTATTTCCTGATCTCTATCAAAATCAAATTTATTGATTGAAACTACAATAGGAACACCAAATAATTTAAGATTATCAATATGCTTTTCAACATTTTTTAGACCTTTACGAAATGCCTCTTCATCATGATAAGTAATAATATCCTTTAATCCCCCGTGGTATTTTATTGCCTTACATGTGACAACTAGCACAACGACGGATGGAGAAAAATTTCCGTTTCTTGAAACAATATTGAAGAATTTTTCTGCACCTAAATCAGCTCCAAATCCAGCTTCGATTACAACAAAATCGGCCAGTTTAAGGGCGATGTTGGTAGCAATAATAGAATTTGTACCAATAGATATATTTGCAAAAGGCCCACCGTGAACAATAGCAGGTGTATGTTCAATTGTTTGAACGAGATTTGGTTTAAGTGCATCTTTTAAAATTGCAGCTAATGCGCCTTCTATCTTCAGATCCCCCGCTTTTATTATATTTCCCTTCCTATCAAAAGCAACTGTGATGTTGGCCAATTTACTTTTTAAATCGAATATATCTTTTGATAGACATACAATAGACATTATTTCTGATGCAGCAGTTATGATGAATTTAGACTCACGAGGTATGCCATCCCCAGAACCTCCTAAACCAATAACAATATTTCTAAGAGCTCGATCATTCATATCAATTGCCCTGGGCCATACAACATTGTTAATATCAATGTCAAGTTCGTTACCCATTAATATATGTGTGTCAAGCATAGCTGCAAGTAGATTGTGTGCTGCCTGGATTGCATGAATATCTCCTGTAAAATGTAGATTGATATCCTCCATCGGAAGAATCTGTGAACGTCCTCCGCCTGTCGCACCTCCTTTTACCCCAAAAACAGGCCCCATTGAAGGTTCTCTTAAAGTAATTATAGCTTTCTTTTCAAGGAGGGATAATGCTTGCCCCAATCCAATTGTGGTAAGGGTCTTGCCTTCTCCATATGGCGTTGGATTCATTGCAGTTATAAGAATCAAGTGACCATTTGGATTATTATCTGCATTTTTTAAAATAGATAAATCAATTTTGGCCTTATATTTCCCATAAAGTTCAAGATACTCTGATTTGATACCTGCAATCTCCGCGATTTTTTCTATTGGCCAAATATCGGATTTTTTTACAATCTCAAAGTCACTTTCCATTATAATCCTCTTGATTTCAAATTCAATTGAAAATCTTTTTAAAAAGTTTTCGTTATTTAGTTTATGTCTTCTAAAGCAGAAATAAGAGCGATAATTAAAGAAAAAATGAAAAATCTCGAATACTCTAGTAAAGTATCCATGGATGAGGAAATAAGAAAAAAAATCTATAATTTACGTGAATATTATGATTCACGAAGTATTTTTTCATACGTTTCTCAAGAAAGGGAAGTTGACACGATTGACTTAATTAATCGCTCAATTACATGCGGAAAAATCGTATGTGTTCCCTTAATAGTTAAAAAAAATAGTGCCCTTGAATTAAGAATAATAAAGGATTTTAAAACAGACTTGGAAATTGGGAATTTCAATATTTTAGAACCTAAGAAACACACTAAAAAAATTGATCACAGAAACATTGATATTTTTTTCATTCCTGGAGTTGCATTTGGAACAAAATGCGAGAGGCTAGGCAGAGGCGGGGGGTATTTTGATAGATTTTTGTTGGGGATCAACAGCCTAAAAATTGGACTTGCATACGAATTTCAAATTTTTGATTCTTTACCGACTGAAAAACATGATATAACTATGGATATGATAATTACTGAAAAGAGAGTGATTACCTGTGTTTAATCGAATAAGCCAAGATTATTGCAGGAAACACTATCATTGATGCAAACGGATTTATTGCCAATAATGATGCAACTACAGGTAGGCTTGAACCTATGATTGTAGAAAGATCCTGGCTTAGGGAAAAAGTTGAAAATATTACGCCTCTCTTCGAAAAATCTATTACTTCACATAAAAAGGAATAACACCAAATATCTATAAATGCCCCAGCCAATCCAATTAATCCCGAGGCTACAAAGAAAAAAATAATATTATTTGAAATCAGTAATAATGCAATTCCTAGGATATGGATTAATGCACCCAACTTAATCCAAAATCTTTTTGTCTCAACTTTTACAAAACGACCAATAAGGATTTCTGAGATCCCAAAAACGAGTGATTCAAATGCGACAATTAATGAAACTATAGATCCCGACATTCCAAGTTCTCCTATGGCAAATCTAACAAAGAATATCAAAAATGCTGAAAAGACTGCAAGATCAAAGGTCTTATAGATCAGAGGATCTAGTACCTTAATCAGTGTCTGAAGTGAAGGATAACTTTTTTCCCTTAATTCAAACTTAAATCCATTCATGAAAAATATATACAAACAAGAGATCAAAATTCCAATAATAAATAAAATGTAAAAAGTTTCTTTTAATCCGAGTATGTCAACAAATACCCCAGGAAGTAAAAGTCCAAATACCCAACCTAATCCTGTTATTCCCCCAAAAATACTCGCCTTTTTTTCAGGTTTTTGAGTTACGGGCCTAAGTGAGAAAATTATAATAACGGTTAGGAATGTGGCAAGGGAAACTGCAACGAGCACTCCAAGCAGTGCCAAAAACAAAATATTTTTCGTGAACGAGATCAAAAAAGTAGAAACTGAAGATAGTATTAATGCGATTAATAATAAGTATTTCTCCCCAACCCTATCTGACAGCACACCCACAATTGGCTTAAGAAAAAAAGAAAGGCCATCCCCAATAACAAATAATAAAGCATAAGGTAAAAGAGAAATCCCTATTTTAGTATAGTAAATACTAAAAAGAATCATTGTGAAGCCATGAAAAAAGGATTTGTAGAATCCTAGCATCGAGCCAAAATACAATCTGTTATTTTCTATTTCCAAGTAAGTTCCTTCCTTTAAGGATATATCCAGCGACGTATATCGATCCAGTAATGAGTAATCTTTCCCCACTTTTAAGGTTTGACATACAGTAATCAAAGGCGTTAAGAGGATCTTCAAAGGAATTAATCTCGGAGAAGTATTTCTTAGCAATACTCTCAAGAGAGTTGATACTGGCGCATCTTGGGGGAAGGGTGGTCAATACAATCCTTTTTGAAATTTTTGATAGTTCAGCCAAAATTCCTTCTAAATCTTTGTCAATGGAGATGCCGACAAGTAATAATGTTTTGGAATCGCTGATTAACTCGTTAAAAGTATCAGAAAGTGTTTTTACTCCTGCAACATTGTGTGCAACGTCAACTAAAATCATTGGATCCTTTTTTAATAGTTGAAATCTTCCAGGCCATACTGATTTTTTAAGTCCTTTCCTAATTGACTCTTCATTTATTTTAAATCCAAAAGATATCATAGATTCTGCAAGATTAATGGCACATGCTGCATTAGTAATCTGATGTTTTCCAATCATTTTGATTTTGATGTCCTTGAATAAGTTTTCGTTTGAATGGTAATCAAAAACAGATCCTTCAAAGCTTATTTTTTTTTGAATAGCGTTAAAATCTCTATTAAATAAATATAATGGGACACTTTTTTCTTTACATATATTTTCTAGTAAAGGAGCCAATTCTAAATCTATACATGAAGAAACTTTGGAATCTTTTTTTATTATTCCAGCCTTTTCTACCAATATTTGTTCTTTAGTATTACCCAATATATCCTGATGATCATAAGATATATTTGTGATTGCAATGGCTTTGCCATTTAGGATGTTAGTTGCATCAAGCCTACCTCCAAGTCCAACTTCAGAAACGATAATATCGACCTTTTTTCTAGCAAAATAGATAATAGAAATGGCGGTAAGGATCTCAAAAAACGTAGGGCTTCCAATATTTTTTAATTTTTCAGCTTCTTCACAATAATATTTTAATTCAGAAAGTATCTTATCAAATTCCTTAGAAGGAATATTCTTATCCTTAATTTGTATCCTTTCATATATATCAATTAGATGTGGTGAAACATAGAATCCGACCTTATACTTAGACTGACCCAATATCTTTGAAATAAACGTGGCAACAGAACCTTTGCCATTTGTCCCTGCTATGTGAACTACAGGAATTTTTTCATAATCTACCGTACTTTTTTCAAGAAGAAATTTTATTCTTTCAAGCCCCAGTTTTGAATCTAATCGTTCAAGACCGGGTTTAGAACCAATAAGTTTTAATGACTCTAAAAAATTATTTTGCACAGTCATTCTGTTTTGAGAAGCAGATTATAAGGTTTTCCAGAAGCATTGCCCTTGTCATTGGGCCTACCCCACCTGGAACTGGTGTGATATATGATGTTTTTTTGCTAACTTCGTCGTACTTGACATCTCCTCTGATACCATTTAAATCTCGAGTAATGCCAACATCCACAACAACTGCCCCCTCTTTCACCATATCTCCTGTTAAGAAGTTAATTTTTCCTACTCCAATGATGACAATATCTGCATTCTTTATTTTTTCTTTTGGGTTCTTTGTCTTTGAATGGACAACAGTGACTGTGCCACCTCTATTTATTAGCATGGCAGCTAGAGGTTTTCCAATAATATTACTTCTATTAATAATAGTAATGTCTGATCCTTCTATTGAAATTTTGTATTCATCCAATATTTTAACTATACCTTTGGGTGTACAAGGAAATAAATCTGAAATATTTAGGAGGATTCTACCAACATTAAGCGGATTAAACCCATCAACATCTTTTAGTGGATCAATTCTTTCTAGAATTTTATTACTATCAATGTGTCTAGGTAACGGCAACTGCACAAGGATGCCATGAATGTCATTTCTTTCATTTAAATCATCGATTAGCAAAAGAAGATCTTCTTCAGAGATATCTTTGTAGTAAAATTCTTCATAATCAATTCCAATTTTTTCAGAATCCTTCTTTTTTAGATTAACATACACCCTAGATGCAGGATCATCTCCCACTAAAACAGTAGCTAATTTTGGGCTAAAGCCTCTTTCTTTATAATCCGCTACTATATGGGATAGCTCGTCTGTGATTTTTTGTGCCAAGGCTTTACCATCAAGTATCATTGCGCTCATAGGTTAAGTGGGAATTTTTTGCAGAGTTCCCTTACCTCCGCCTTCACTTTTTCACAAGTAATATCATTCTTATTATATAAAACTCTATAAATCATATCTGCTATTTGCTTCATTTCTCGCTCTTTCATCCCTCTAGATGTAACTGCAGGTACGCCCAATCTAAGCCCTGAAGTGATATTTGGCGGTTTTGGATCATATGGAATACCATTTCTATTTGTTGTTATGCCTGCATTCTCTAGTAGTTCCTGTGCTTCTTTTCCTGTCATATCATTCTTTCTTAAATCTATCAAAAATAAGTGATTGTCAGTTCCACCCGTAACAAGTTCGTATCCTAATGACATCAATTCTTCAGAAAGAACTTTACAGTTATTCACAATTTGTTTCTGATAATTAATGAAATCTATTCCCATTGCCTCTTTAAAGCAAACTGCTTTTGCAGCAATTGTGTGCATCATAGGCCCACCTTGCACAAATGGAAATACTGCTTTATCTATTGCTTTTTTATATTCCTCCTTACAAAGTATTAATCCCCCTCGTGGGCCTCTTAGAGTTTTATGAGTAGTTGAGGTAACAAAATCACAATAAGGAACTGGCGAATTATGAAATCCACATGCTATAAGTCCTGCTATATGTGCAATATCTGCCATTAAAAGAGCCCCTACTTCATCTGCAATCTCTTTAAATCCTTTGAAGTCGATTTCTCTTGGGTAAGAGCTAGCCCCAGTTACAATTAGCTTAGGCTTTAATTCAATTGCCTTTTGCCGTACTTCGTTTAAATCTATTCTATTTGTATCTTTATTAACTCCATAAAAGTGAAAATCATAAAGTTTTCCTGAAAAGCTAACAGGAGAGCCGTGTGACAAATGCCCTCCACATGATAAATCCATTCCAAGAACAGTATCTCCCAACTCTAAGCATGCAAAATATACCGCCATATTTGCCTGAGTTCCAGAATGTGGCTGAACATTTGCATGATCGGCCTTGAAAAGTCTTTTAGCCCTTTCAATTGCAAGTGATTCGGCGACATCAACAAATTTACACCCGCCATAATATCTTTTTCCAGGGTATCCTTCAGCATACTTATTTGTCATAACAGAACTTTGTGCCTCAAGAACTGCGTTGCTTGTGAAATTTTCACTTGCTATAAGTTCCAGCCCTTCATTTTGACGGATCTTTTCATTTTCAATAGCATTAAAAATTTCAATGTCAACTTGATTTAACGATTTCATAAAAATCACATTACGATTATAAATCTTAAATCTCTTATAAATATTTTGCTATAAATCATTTAAAGATACCCCAATATTTAATTTTTATGGCATTAATATTCCATAATAGATAATTTTATATAATGATTATGTAGGATAATGTACTATTCTGGCATAAAATAGAGGGATTGACATGGTAAAAGATGTTTGTATATTACGTGGAAGGACTATTGACGAACAAGAAAAATTGATTATTAAAGCTTTGATAAGAAATCCAAGAAGTAGTGATAATCAAATAAGTAAGACAACAAAAGTGCCAGTAAGAACTGTATATAGAAAAAGAAAAAAATTAGAAGAGGAAGGCATTATACACTATTACCTAAATATTAATTTAGATAAATCAGGTATCGGAAAAATAAATGCCAGACATCTCTACTTAATAAAATTCAAGCTTGGCTTATCATATACACAACTCATTCAAGAAATTAACGAAGAACATAATGTAAAGACTGTCTTTACTGAACACATTTACCAATCTTTTCTTGCAGAAGTAGATGGAAGAGTTGCTCTTGTGATGATTTTAGAGGGGGAGAGAGACGAGGATATTGTTGAAAATTTTAATAAGATAATTGTTCCCTCTTTAAAGAAAAATCATGGTCCAGATTCAATAGAAGATGTTCAGACAATTAGGCTTTCAGATCCAATAAGATTTTTCCATAATTACATGCCTATGTTAAACATAAAAAATGGAAGAATTAAAGATGATTGGAAAGATGAACTACTTTTTATTACCTAATTTTTTTAATTTATTCTATGTCTCTTTTTATTTTATACATCTATATTTTGTCTAAATTGGCCAATATAGAACAGAAAGAATTAAATAGTAGATGATACTTTTTCTTTCTATTAAATACCTAGACAAATGGGCAAATATTAAAAAAATATTGGAGGGCAAAAATGGACAAAGAGCAGATAAAAAAAATAATTAAAGAAAAGAACATAAGGTACATAAGATTGCAGTTTGTAGACATGTTAGGAATCCCAAAGAACTTCTCAATATCCGTTGATCTTTTAGACTCCGTATTTGAATCTGGCATGGGTTTTGATAGTTCCTCAATTAAAGGATTTACAGACGTATCGTGTAGTGATAGCGTTTTAATGCCGGATCCAAACACCTTTGGAGTAGTTCCTTGGCTTGATGAAGCAAGAATCATATGTGATGTATGTTACCCAACAACTCTAAAACCCTTTGAAGGTGACTCAAGAAGTCTATTAAAAAGTGAGATACAAAAACTTGCTGAAGAAAAAATGGAATTTTACGTTGGCCCAGAAATAGAATTTCACTTATTAAAAGAAGAAAATGGAAAACTTATTCCTCACGATACAGGAGGATTTGCAGATTTTGCACCACTTGACTTGGGAGAGGAAATTAGAAACAAAGCAGGATTATACATGCAAACGATGGGCGTAAGGAGTGAAATTACTCACCATGAAGTAGGATTCGGTCAACATGAAATTGATTTTAGATTTAAAGAAAGTGCTCTTGAGGCAGCTGATGATGTTATTACATACAAACAAGTAGTTAAGAACATAGCGGCTAAAGAAGGTCTTGTCGTTACGTATATGCCAAAGCCTTTCTATGGCCAAGCTGGAAACGGTATGCACTGTCACCAAAGTATATTCAAAAATGGAAAAAATCTATTTTACGATCCAAAAACAAAAAACTTATCTGATAAAGGTAGGTGGTACATAGGTGGAATTCTAAAACATGCCAAAGCATTAACTGCTATCTGTTCACCATCTGTAAACTCATATAAAAGATTAGTTCCCGGATATGAAGCGCCTGTCTATATCTCATGGGGATGGGCTAACAGAACGGCCCTAGTAAGAATACCAGGATATAATCCAACTAATGAAAAGGCTATGAGAATAGAGTTTAGATCTCCAGATCCAACTTGTAATCCATATCTAGCATTTACCGCTATGTTAAAAGCAGGAATGGATGGAATTGAAAATCAAATTGAACCGCCTGAACCAATTGATTATGACTTATTTGAATTATCTTTGGTAGAATTAGAAGAAAGGGGCATTGAAACATTACCTGGTAACTTAGGTGAAGCCATAAGAGAGCTTGAAAAAGATAAGGTAGTTAGAGATTCTTTAGGTAAACATATATCCACAAGATATATTGACCATAAGAAAAGAGTTTGGAATGACTATTCAATGTATGTAACAGACTGGGAATTTCAAAAATACTTACGGTATTAATTTTTTTTATATATCTCTCTTTTTAATAATTACGCCAAATATGCTCGATTATATTAATAACAGTTTGAAACATGAATATAAAATCTTTTATATTTAAAGTATAATTTAAAAATAGATGTTATACCTTATAGGCCTAGGGCTTTCAGAAAGAGACCTTTCCTTGAGAGCTTTTGAGTTATTGAGGAAAATTGTTAATATTTATGTAGATACTTATACCAATTATTTTGATTTCGACCTTTTATGGCTCGAAAATGAATTGAATAAAAAAATAATTCCTCTTTCAAGAAATGATATGGAAAAGAATCCAACTTTTTTAGACATTGCAAAATCTAAGGAAGTTGCACTTCTAGTTTCAGGAGATCCTCTAGTTGCTACAACGCATACAGATATTATTTTAAGGGCGAATAAAATGGGTGTCAAAACAAAAATATATCACGCATCATCAATATACTCTGCAATTGCGGAGACTGGACTCCATATTTATAGATTCGGGAAAACTACCAGTATACCCTATCCTGAAGAGAACTTCTTTCCAAAAAGTTTTTACGATGTAATTGTTCAAAATAAAGAAAGAAATCTTCATACAATGTTATTGTTAGATGTGAAAAAAGAGAAAAATCTATTTATGAATCCAAAAGAAGCAATAAGTATACTTAAAGAAATTGATAAAAATAACAATATTACAGATATTATTGTAATATCAAGAATTAGTCATGAAAATCAAAAGATAATATATGGAGATATTGATAAATTAATCAAATTTGAAAATGAATATTATGGCCCCCCGCCTCACACATTAGTTGTTCCCGCAAAATTGCACTTTGCAGAAGAGGAATATCTCTTAAGTTTAGCAGAAATACATAAAAACAGCAAAAATAAATAAGAAATATTATGATAATAAGATAGTCTTGGTGTTATTATTATGCCATTTGAAAACAAAAAAATTGATGAATTGGCTGAAAAGATATCCAAAATAGAATTCTCTAATGAAGAGAGAATCCAAAAAGTCTCAAATTTACTTGAGGAATATAAAGAGTTCCTCAATAGATTAAAATCATATAATATTGAATCTATAAAGCAATGGGAAATTGAAAATTTTGAAGAAAAACTTGAACGGATAAGAGAAAATGTAGATGCAGTTACAAATAATAACGATACTAAAATAGAAGAACAAAAAATATATGATGATATTGATGAACTAAAAGTCATTGTTTGGGATATTCAGAAAAAAATTGATTCAAATTTATTAGAACTGAAATATAGAATAGATCAGACAGAAAAAGAACAAGAACTTGCTCTACTTAATTTTTTAAGAAAAGTAAAAAATAGGGACGAAACATTTTCTTTAGATTATGTTATTAATAACTATACTGATGTCCTTGAGATATTCTCCTTGCTTGATGTAGAAAATAAAAGGCTCCCAAAAAATCTTTCCCCTGAAATTGAAGGTGAGATAAAAAGATATTTATCCAATATTGAAGACAAGATAGAACAAGTTGAAAGCATATTAAAAAGAGATTATGAATTATTCCTAAAAGAAATTGAAGAGCATAACAAATGCTTAAATGAACAATATATATCAGAAAACTTTGAAGAAACAAGACAAATATACGCATCATTATTAGAAAAAAAGAAGCAATTGAAGGGTGGAAGGGCCACTCTTATTGATAATAATCTTAAAATTTTAAATCAAAGAATAAAGGAGATTGAAGATAAAAAGAGGATAGATCTCTTAACAATTCTCGATGAAGTAGAAAAGCTTCTCCCATTATTTACAGACGAATATATATTGGAGAATCCTCTTGATTCAAGAACAGTTTATGAAAAATATAGCAAGACAAGAAAATTATTGAAAGGAACTATAGATTCTAAGGTTGAAGAAAAAGTTTGTAATTCGATTGATACTCTTCTTACAAGGATAGAAAATGTAGAAAAAAGAGAAATTGAAAATCTCTCATTTGTTTATGATCGAACTGGCAGAGCTCTTGAGAAATATACTGAAGATTACATCGCAAGTAATTTATCTGAAGCTGAAAGAACGTATGTAGCTCTGTCAAGGGATATGCAAAGACTATACCCAAGATTTTCAAATGAATTAAGCAAGAATATTGAAAAAAATCTTAACGATCTCTTTTTGAGGGTAAAAAATGTTGAAGAAATAAAAAAGAGAGAACTTGAAAGTTTTTTAGAAAATTCGTATAAGGCACTAGAGGAATTTGATTATTCAAAAATAAATACTGATTTAGAATCTGCTAGACAGATGTATCACAAACTTCTTGAGGAAAAAAAGAAGTTACCTGCCGATTTAGAAATAGTAATTGAAAGTAATTTGTCTGAAATACAAGAAAAAGTTCTCAAATCTGAAGAAGCTAAAATCAAGATACTAGACGATTTTCTTAGTAAGACCATCGATATTTTAGATAAATTTCCTAAAGAACATATAGATGCCAATATAAAAGATGCCGTTGTGTTATACAATGGCTTGAGACGTGAACAAAAAAATCTCCCAGTTGGTATCGATTATGAGCTTGAAAAGGCAATCAATGTTAATCTTAATGTATTTGATAATAGAATAAAAGAAATAGAAGATGGAAAGAAAGGATACGTTAACGAATTTATTGAATACCTCAACAAGAAACTTGGGGAATTCACCGACGAAAAAATATTAGACAATTTATTTAAAGCAAAGGAAGAATTTCAAAAACTCCTGAAAGAAAAGGACAACATAATTGTATTTGCAAATTCAGAACAAGAAATTGAGATAGAAAGAAAGATAGAAAAAATAAGTGCAAAGTTAAAAGATGTTCAAGAAGATGAACTCCAAAAGATAGATATTCTGTTAAGAAGAGCACAGACTTTTGATATCAAATTTGATCAAGCATATATAAATGCCAATCTCTTTGAAGTGAGAGACCTTTATAAAGACTTAGTAAAGACACGAAATGAAATTCTATCAATAATTGCAGAAGATAAAAGAGATGATATAGACGAAATCCTTGGTAAACTCAGGAAGAGAGTAGAGCATGCAGAAATCGTTAAAGAAGAAGAGCTCCAGTATTTTATTAGAAATCTTAAAGGAATATTAGAAAGATTTAGTTTTGCACAAGTTTTAAGAAATCCTGCCGAAGCCAAAGATCAATATCAAACATTGATAAAAGAAAAGCAAGGTCTATTGCTTGAATATGATGAGCAGCTAAGACTTGAAATAGAAGCCTTGATGTCTGAGTTTAGTAATAGAATTAAAGATGCAGAAAAAGAAATAGTACAAAGTAAAATTGATAAGATTGTTAACAAGATTGGCGGATTTATTACGAAATACTCGTATGTTGAACCATCAAACAAAGCCCTTGTTATGGAAATGATAGAGAAATATAAAGATATAGTTGCCAATTATAAACAGTTTGAAAATGAGCTTGATGTTAAATCTCAAGAGCTACTAAAAGAAAGAATCCAACAATGTCAAAATCTAATAAAGCAGATAGATTACGAAATACAGTATGAGAGAGACATCATGGAGATAAAAGAGGGTTGTATAGAATTTATAAAAATATACAGAGATAAAGATGTCTTGCTTTCAAGAATATGGGAAGCACAGAATAAATACAATTCCCTCCTACAAAAATTTGAAAGCATCCCCTTCCATAAAGATTCTGCTACTGAACATGAAATAGTGAAAAAGTTACAAATCTGCTATGGATTAATTGATAAATCCTTTAAGGGTCTTTAAAGAGATAAGGATTAAATGATACTAAAAACCTCTAAAGAGATATTAATTGAAAATATTCTGTGCAATCATTGCCTTGGAAGGCAGTTTGGTAAAATTTCTACTTCTACAAATGAAAGAAGAGGAAAAGTGATTAGAAATTTATTGATTAATCTATATCCTGAGTTATCCTCAATTTTAAATCAAGAAAGATCTTGTTTTCTTTGTAACAATATATTTGATAAAACTGATGAAATTATAAAAAATATTTCCCCTAATTTTGAATTTAATTCCTTTCATGTTGGCACGAAAGTACCAGAAGAAATTATGAAAAAAGAAGAAATTCTTAAAGAGAAATATGGTCTCCAATATCAAGAAAGTATAAAACAAGAGCTTAATAGAGAGTTAGGCAAAAAAATAGGATTAAATACCAAAAAAGAATTCAAAAGGGAAAAAGAGGATGCCACCATAATTATTCACCCATATGAATTCAAAACTGAATATATTATTAATCCTTTATTTATTTATGGCCGATATAATAAATTTGTTAGGGGTATCCCTCAGACAAAATGGCTATGCAGAAGGTGTAAAGGTAAAGGATGTTCAAAATGCAATCAAACTGGGAAAATGTATGAGGAGAGTATTCAAGAGCTAATAACAGAACTTTTCTTAAATGAAACTAAAGGTACAGATTCTGCCTTTCATGGAGCAGGAAGGGAAGATATCGATGTTTTAATGCTTGGTAAGGGTAGACCATTTGTTTTGGAAATAAAATCCCCACAAGTTAGATATATTGATCTTCAAAAACTTGAACTTGAAGTAAACAAAACGAACAAAGGAAAAATAAGAATTTCAGAACTTTGTTATGTTGAAAAAGACATCGTAGAAAAAATAAAGAATACTCCTATGAGAAAAACTTATCTTGCAGAGATCGACATAAGCTTAAATGAGGATGAAAAAGAGAAGATTGAAGAATTTTTTTCTAACAGAGACATATATCAAGAAACTCCAAACAGAGTTATACATAGGAGAGTAGACAAAACAAGAATTAGAAAGGTTTATAAAGTTCTTACTTCTAAGGAAAATTGCTCATCGCTAGAGATATACTGTGATGGTGGACTTTATATTAAAGAACTTATCTCAGGGGATGAGGCGAGAACAAATCCCAGTATTGCAGAATTATTGGGTAAGAATATAAAGTGTGTATTGTTAAATGTAATTAGTATTGAAGAGAAGGTGTAATAATGGCTAGAAAGTCTCATGGTTTCAGGATTAAGACAAGAGGTAAACTGACAAAAGATGTGAGAACAAGAGGTAAAGTTCCAGTATCAAGAATTCTTCAGGAATTTGATGTAGGAGACTCAGTACACATTATTTTGGAACCATCTATCCATAAGGGTATGCCTTTCCCAAGATTTCATGGAAAAACGGGTAAGGTAGTTGGGAAGAGAGGTTCGGCGTATCTACTTTCTATAATGGATGGAAATAAAGAAAAAACTATTATTTCAAGACCTGAGCATATGAAAAAACAGGTTTTTTAGGAAAGAGGTTCTTTCATGATAGGAAAGGAAATAATCTCTGAGGATATTATTCCAATAGCAAAAGTAAAAGAGATACTTTCCAGTAGAGCTGAGAAAATTGAGTTGGGATACGAACAAGGCATTTCATTAGACTATACAAATAAATTCAGTAAAATGGAAATTGATGATATTGAAAAAGCATCTGAAGAACTTACTAAAAACGTTCCAAGATTAAAAAAAGAAAATATAGTCAAAATAGTGGATATTGTTCCAGAAGACAAAAAAGATCTAGAAGTGCTATTCTCAAAAGAAAGACTAATATTAGATGAAGAAGAAATAAACGCTATACTGGAAATTATGGCTAAATATAAAAAATAAGTGAAAGTTATGATGGTAAGAACCGGTATTTTTGAGGAATATGGGATAGTTCTGGATTACCTCCCCCAAGGTCTTCCTGGAGAAAATCTCCCTCCCCATAAAAGGACGCCTATTGCACATATAATGGGCGAAAATTATTTTACTTTGTTAGAGGTAGTACCATCAACTGATCTTTCAATGTACGAAAGAGTTTTTATAGGAAAGGGGAAAAGAGAGAAAATAGCTCGAGTTAAAAAAAGACTTCGCTATAATGAACTTAGTACAACTGCAAAGGGAGAATTAAAGTTCATTGTAGAAAAAATTGTATCTGAAAATGAACAAAAATTTGTTGAGTTTTTCAACACTTCTGGCCCTATATCAATTAGGTATCATAAATTAGAGCTATTGCCTGGCCTTGGAAAAAAATTAATGAATGAAACCCTAGAAGAACGAAAAAAGGGTCCTTTTAAATCATTTAATGATATAAAAGATAGAGTTCCTTCTATACCTGATCCTAAAAAGATGATTATAACTAGAATACTTAATGAAATGCAAGAAATTGATAGGTATTCTGTTTTCATAAGTAGGCCACCAAAAGAGATGGAATGATATCAAATCGGCTTTTTTATCTTTTGAATAAATATAACATTCGCCCATCTAAAAAATTCTCTCAAAATTTTCTTATTTCTGATGAAGTCTTAAGATTTATGGCATCTCAAGGTAAGGGTAAAGTACTGGAAATCGGTCCAGGGTTAGGATTTCTCACTGAAAAATTATCCAAAGTTTGTGACAGAGTCATAGCTGTCGAGAAGGATTCTAATCTTGTTAATATTCTAAAACAAGAATATGATTTTGATAATGTAGAAATTATAAACGAAGACTTCCTTAAATTTGAAGATAAAAGCTTCGATACTGTTGTTTCAAGCATCCCCTATGCAATATCTTCACAAATTACATTCAAATTATTTGAAATGAATTTTGAATCTGCAACATTATTGTATCAAAAAGAGTTTGCAAATAGATTTGTTTCAAGACCGGGAGAAGAAGATTATTCGAGATTATCCATAATGTCCAATATCTATTCTAAAATTGAAATATTAAAAGATGTACCCCCATCTGCTTTTTTCCCAGAACCCAAAGTATGGTCATCAATTGTCCGTATTAGGTTGGATAAAAAATTTGAAGTTAGTCAGATTTTTGAAGCAACTGTTAGAGCACTTTTTACACACAAAAACAAAATTGTCCATAAAGCCGTATATCATTCAAGAGATATATTTGAAAAAGGAAAGGAATTCAAGCAATCAATAAATGAAATCCCTTATAAGGATAGAAAAGTATGCACTCTTAATATCTATGAGATAAAAGAAATTAGTGATTGGCTTGAGGGGATATTATAATTTTTTTTGAAGATTTTAGTAACGAGATTAATCTCGTACTTAACGATGTTAATTCATTTATAGAAAGTCTTGAAAAACCAATCTCAGATCTTGGGACTTCTTTTCTTGATAAATTTAAAATCTCTATGAAGGGATTCAACACCTTCTTACTTTTTCCTTATTGGTTATCTGAAGGATTTGATATTAAAGATAAAGAAGATGTGTCTAGAAAGCTTTCTAATCTTGATATTTATGGCATAATGCACCTTAGGATTATAGATGATATTTTAGACAATCCAGAAAAAATAGATAGAAACTTACTTCTTTTATCTAACATCTGTGAATTCAAGATGTATGAGATATGTTTTAATCTAATTGGAAAAAATGAATCTTTTATGAAAGATCTAGAAGATATACTAACAAGTTTTTCAAATGCAATTCTTTTTGAAAAAAAGCAATACCAATATTTAGGGATACTGACAGAAGAGATGAAAAACTATAATTATGAACTAATGGCAAGAAAAGCCTTCCATTTAAGGATCCCGATCTTATCTTATCTATATCTTGAAGAATCGAGTGAAAAAAAAAGAAATGATTTTTTTTCAATGATAGAGTATTGGGGAACCTCTATGCAGCTTTTCAATGATGTTCTTGGGTGGAAAGATGATTTCACTTCCGGGCAGATGACTTATCCTCTAGCAAAAGCTATTCAACATCTTGAGGAAGAAAATCTAGTAGATAAGGGAAAAGAAGATGTTATGGATATTGCAGCTGCGTTTATTGAAACAAATATTTTAGAGAATACTCTTGAGATCTCACTGAAATACCAAAAAATGGCAATTGATTCAATAAGAACCTATAATCTTTATTATCTGACTAAATTTTTCGAAGATGCTTCAGATAAAATATCTTCAAGTATTGATAAGTTTAAAGACAAAAGAAATAGTTTGCTTAAAGAAATATTAAATTGAGAAATTCACAATATAGTTAGTAAATCTTATAAATAATTCAAAAAAAAATAAATAGAAGGTGATTATATGGAAAAAACTACACATGAAATAATAAAAGCATATATAAAAGAAAATGAAGGGACAGGAACTGTAAATTTATCACAGCCAAACTTTTGGTTTGAAGCATCTCGACTCCACTGCTGGTTTGCACAATAAGCTTGATAATTATGAATTATCTTGTTTTATCAACTTTTTTTTTTAATTTATTACTTGGGATATATTCGATTAAATCTAATTATAAATCAAAAATAAATATTTTATTTTCTATTCTAGCTATTTTTATGTCAGGAATAATCATCACTAACTCATTAATCATTGAAAGATCTTACATATTATGGTGGAATAAACTCAATTTATTTTTTGTGATATGGATACCAACTCTATATCTAATGTGGAGCACTAGTCTTTCAAAAATTAAAATGAAAATAAATGAAATATATGTAATATCTATCAGTATTTTTTTCTCTTTAACCCTTGTTACTAATTTATTCATAAACAATGTGTCTTATTTTAACGGTAAATTGGAACAATTATATGGGCCTTTTTTTTATGTTTTTTTTATCTACTATGTTAGTTGCTTAATATATGGTCTTTACCTTCTCAATCAAGCATCAAAGTTATGTGATTCGTTAATTGAAAGACGTAGATATTTAATTGTCTTTATAGGAACTCTCATACCAATTGCAACAAGCATAATACTAAATTCAATTATATATATTGGCAAACTCAGGACTTTTTTTCATTTTGATGAGTTAACTGGGAACATCTATGTTTTACCAATAACAAACTCACTAATGATGATTTTATTTGCATTTGCAGTATTAAAATATAATTTTTTAAAACCTGATATCAGCATAAAAGAGAAGTTGGATACTCTTCGTATAAAAATACTGTATATAACTAATATAATTATTATTGGATTAGGCATAATTATTTCTATTATTATAATAAATTCAGGATATCCTGTAGATACAACAATTATTGAAACTATATTTGTCATTGTTTTTTTAATGTTTTTCATCGACATAGGGATAAATTATTCATTATCTAAGTATATAAAAGAAAAAATAATTGTTCCTTTAGGAAAAATATCCAAACATGCAGAAGAAGTTGGTAAAGGTAATTTTAATATAAAAGTAGGTTTTGAGGGCGAGGATGAGATAGCAATCCTTTCAAGACAAATGGATGAAATGGCAGATAAATTAAATAAAACCTCTATGATTAGAGAGAATTTCAATAAAGCATTGCAAATTGAAGTACAAAAAACAACAGAAAAACTTCAAGAAGCTTATAATCAGCTAAAAGATTCTGATAAAGCAAAGAAAGATTTTATCGATGCAATAGCTCACGAACTATACAATCCACTAGCAATTATTAGCTTGAGTAATGAATATATTCAGTTAGATTCAATTGATCCACATAACAAAAAAATGATTACTTCAATTCAAAGAAACATAAAACGATTAATATATTTAGTTAAGGAGATTGAAGATTTTACAACAATAGACCTACAAGATCAAAAAATAAACGTTGAAAAATTCGATCTAGAAGAAATGATAAAAATAATTGTTCAGGATTTTGGTATTTTAACAAGTAAAAAAAATATAGAATTATCCTTGAAGCCTATCGGCCAAGATTTTAATTTAGAAGGAGACAAAAGCAAACTCACTAAAGTTTTTGTTAATTTAATCGAAAATGCTGTTACTTTTTCAAATGAAGATGGGAAAATAAAAATCATCATAGAAGATAGAAAAGAAAACATTGAAGTAAAAATAGAAGATAATGGAATTGGAATAAGAAAGAAAGATATCAAATATATTTTTGAGAAGTTCTACAGGGCAGAAGTGGATGATGTTCTAAGACAAGGCATAGGTCTTGGACTTCCAATTGCAAGAAGTATTGTAATTAATCACGATGGAATAATAAATGTTAAATCAGAATATGGCAAAGGAAGCGTTTTTACAGTAATATTGCCAAAAAAACATGTGGTACTATGATTTTTCATAAAAACATATCTGAAATAAAGGAAAACAAAATAGACGCTAATGGTGCAAGGGGAGTTTCAATAATTACTTTAATTGGTGAGGATCACGGTGCAAAAAACTTTGTTATGCGAATAATGAAAATTGAAAAGGGAGGATATTCGCCATATCACGAACATGTGTGGGAACATGAAAACTATATATTAAAAGGTGAGGGATTTCTACGGACTGAAAAGGGTAAAAATTCTGTAAAAAAAGGCGACATTATATACATACCCCCAAATGAGTTACACAGTTATGTTAATACTGGAAACGAAGATTTGGAATTAATATGTGTAATTCCATTAATGCTTTAAAAAATCCTGAATCATATTTACAGTTTCTTTATATCCTTCGATTGGTATTTTTGCCATATTGCCGACTTCTCCTTCAATTTTTAAAACTCCGTGTATACCACAAAACATCCCCTCAGAAACTTGCCCATAAAGCTCCCGTGGGGGCAAGATAGAAACTGCGACAATATCCCCATTTTTAATCGACATATCATTTGTTAAAACTGTGATTGCTCTTTTGATATCAACATTACATACCAAAAGAGAATCTGAAACTTTTGAAACTGAAAGAATCTTCCCAACAATTGTATCCACCCCATATTTATTGTCCTGTTTAATTCTTTTATCAAGAGAATACAAAGTATTCATAGCAAAAATAATTTTGGCAATTCCCATTTTTGTAGAAGTTTTATTTTCTTTTTTAGCATTAGAAAGAAAAGTGGAACTCCAGTTTTCTCCAAGTGTGGATTGAAGATTTATAATTTTATCTTTAAGTGGAGAAGTTATTTCACTAATATTTTCTTTTTCAGTGTATGAAAATTTTATTGCCATAATATCTGATTTCATTAAATCAGAAAATTGTAATGCTTCTTTCTTTTTCCAAACTCCTTCAAATCTAGTACTCTCTAGTGCCTTCTTAAGAAGTTCTAAAGCTTTTTCAGCCACAAGTATATTTATGTTATTTTGAGTATCCATATCAATCACCGTAAATACATATTTTCATTTTTTCAGCATATCACGTATATAAAGATACATTATGATGGCTCGAGATTATACTCATTTTTAACATAATTAGCTAATCTAGTCTAGTAGTATTTAGTATTTTTAAACATATAAAAACTTGCTATTTTAGCCAGATAATAATTATTAAAAATTTTGAAATAAAGATTTCTACTTTTTTTTGAATTGAATAACTCAGGCAATAGAAAAAGATTCAAATTATTAATATAATCTTCTTCTAATTTACCTTGATTTATATAATCTTTTAGTATTGCGTTTGCTGCTATTTCTGCGCTTTTATGAGCGTAGTATATTCCCTCTCCAGTAATAGGATTGACAAATCCTGCTGCATCTCCAATTAAAATTGTTTTTTTATAAATCGGTTTTTCAATATAATTTCCAAAAGGTATTGGATGGCCTCTAATTTTTTTGATAAAAGAGTCTATAGTTTTTTTATCAAATCCTAACGAAATTAAGAAATCAATAAACATGTCATTAATATTATCATTGTTTATGTCTTTTAGTAAACCCCCAATGCCAATTATAGATTTATCCATATTAGGGAATATCCATGCATAGCCATTTTTTATATACCCAAAATATAAACATATAATATTCTTTTCGATGGGCAATTTTTTTTTGTCTATAGAAATCTCAAGCGTGATACCAAGACTATTTCTCCAAATATCCTTACAAATAATTCCATTGTTTTCAAATTCCTTCCTTACAATACTATTCGCACCATCAGCACCTACAATATATTTAGAAATTATTTTATTCCCCTTTGAAGTAAATAAAGCATTGGAATCCAAATCGACTTTTTTTACAGTTTCATTCTGAATAAAAGTAGCACCTGAAGAAATAGCTTTATCTAATAAGAAATTATCATAAACAGTTCTCTCAACAAAGTACGTTGGAGTTTTGGAGTAATACTTCGCTAAAGTTTTTTCCTTAAACATAACTTGAAATATATTTGAAGAAAAATTTATTATTTTTTTGTTTAAGGATTCTTCAGTTTCATCGAAAATTTTTTCCAGCAATCTCACTGATTTTGAGGATAAAAGGCCGCCACATAACTTTTCTCTTGGAAAAGAGGATTTATCTATTATTATAACATTTAGTCCAAGTTTAGCTAAAACATATGCTGCAGTTGAACCTGCAGGACCCGCACCAACGATCGCAACATCAGATTCATAATTCATTTGATCATCTTTATAAATTGCGAGTAGAATTTGAATACTATCATTTTTGATACCTAACTAAAAAATATTATCCTCTTTCAATCCCTTTTCTACTTCTTTGTATATTTTCTTCAATATTTCAATCCTATTTTTAGATTCCAATATGCTCCTACCAACAACTATAATAGAAGCCCCATTAACAATTGCTTCTTCTGGCGTGCATACTCTTTTTTGATCAGAAAATTTATCGTCTCTCAGCCTAACACCAGGAGTAACATATAGAATTTTCCTATTAATATATGATCTTAGAACATTAATATCTTTTGGAGAGCAAATTACTCCATCACATCCGTTTTCTGAAGCTATTTTTGCATAGCTGACAAGAGCTGTGTCAAAAGATTTATCAATAAGTATGTCTTTAAGGGAATTCCTATCGTGGCTTGTGAGTATTGTTACTCCTAAAATCATTGGCCTTATTTTTCCATATTTAATGACACCATCATTTACTCCTCTAACGGCTGCTTGAATCATTTCACTTCCGCCCATTGAATGAATGGTGAACATTTTAATGTTATGTTTAACTAAAGCCTTTGAAGCATTTTCAACTGTATTTGGGATGTCATGAAACTTAAGATCTAAGAAAACATCCCTTTCAAAACTTTGTGGAATTTTAATCGAAGAAGTCCCTTCGGAAACAAATAACTCCTTTCCAATCTTATATGTTCCGACATATTCATAACTTTCTTTAATTATTTCTTTAGCTAAGGCTAACGAATCAACATCAAGCGCTAAACAAATCCTCTTTCGGACATCTTCTTTATTCATATCTTCTCCATTCCCATGGATTCTTTCTCCATAATTCAATTTCACCCTTGGTATCGCCTAAACTATCGGATACATGCTCAAGCAATCCCTCAAGTGTTAAAAGACTTTGAAATGGAACATTTAGTTTCTGAAACATTTCTACAGACTCAGGAAATTGGTATGAGAATATCGAAAGCGCATTAAGAGAGTTAGCAGAAGATTCTTTTAGTAAATTGATTGCCCTTCCAATTGAACCACCAGTTGAAACAACGTCTTCAATAATGAGAATATTATCACTAACATCAATATCTCCTTCGATACTCTGTTTTTTCCCATAGCCCTTACTAGAGGATCTAACATATCCAAAAGGGAGATCGAGCCTATCAGAAAGCCATGCCCCCCATGATATCCCTCCTGTAGCAACTCCTAGAATACATTCAATTCTCATATTACTAATTTCTTCTAGAAATCCAGAAAGAATCATCTTCCTTTCTTTTGGGTAAGAGATCAATCTCCTTGTATCACAGTAAATTGGGCTTTTTATTCCCGATGCGAAAGTGAATGGGTCATTTGTGTTTATCTGAAAGCTTTTAGTTGAAAGAAGTACATCGTAGAGCTTATTCACTCTATCACCTTTAATTTTCCCCTAAAGTCATCCAAAGTGGTGTAGCCTTTTTTTTCCATTATTTGGCAAAGTTCTTTTGATATTCGTTCAAATATGGGGGGCCCTTCCTGGGAAAACGAGGTTCCAAGTTGAAGTAAAGTTGCTCCAGAGAGAATAAATTCAAATGCATCAATTCCCGTATATATTCCGCCCACACCTACAATTTTAATTTTTTTATTCAACAGTTCGTGAAACTTCCGGACATTTGCTAAAGCTGTTGGCTTAATATATTTACCACCAAGTCCACCAAAACCACCTTTTGGCTTTATTACAACTTTTTCATTCCTCCAGTCTATAAAGAGGGCATTACCAATAGAATTTATACTAACAATAAATGAGATTTTTGTATTATTAAGAATAGTTGCCATTTCTTCAAAATGGATAAAATCAAAATATGGGGGCAATTTCACGCCCCATGGCTTTTCAGAAACATCACCTACAACATTCATTATCTCTTCTGACATTTCAAAATCATATCCTATCTGAGGTTTCCCAACAACATTTGGACAGGATAAATTAATCTCCAAAATATCTACATTTGAAGAATTAAATGCTTCTACTATTTTTTTATACTCCTCACTAGCCACTCCCGCTATGCTTGCTATTAACGGCTTACCGTAGGACTTTAACTTTGGAACTATCTCGTTATAGTATTTGTAGCCAAGATTTGGCAAACCCATTGAATTTATTGAGCCCCACTCGATATCCATATATCTTGGAGAGGGATTACCTTCTCTTGCTTCAATTGTACATGACTTCATTACAACTCCTCCTGCTGCAGAAATTGCAATATCCGCCAGTTCATCTAAAGTGGTATCCAAAGGCCCTGATGCATTCATTATGCAACTGTCGAAATGTATTCCTGAAAGATTTGCCGAAATATCTACCATTTTATTTCATTCCTAATATTTTTTTTGGATTAGTTATAGCCATTGTTTTTAATGCCATTTCTGAGATGCCTTCTTTATTTAACAAGTTCATATATGTTTCAAGACATTCACTTGATGAAGGATTTTTTATTTGGCCTGCGTCAGAAGAGATTATGCAGTGTTCATAGCCTACCTCCTCAATATCTTTTTTTATTGTTTTAAGAGGATAGTCTTCTGGATGATCTCTATCTAGCCACATAACATAACAGTGCTCAATGTAAGCTCCTTTTAATGCAAGTTCTTTTTGAATTTCAATTGGCATATTGATATCTCTTTGCATTGGATGAGTAACGATTGTGGGAATGCCCATTTTTAAAGCCTCTTTTGCTAGAACATAGCTTTCTTGCCATGAAAGGTGTCCTGTTGCTAGAATACAATTATTTTCTTTTATTGCTTTAAGAACTCTAATACACTTTTCAAATAATTTAGAATTCCAATCTGTAACTTTTATGGCTTTAAGTTCAGATTTTAGTCTTGGCTTGAATTTTGGATCTCTTACCCACTCTGGGGGTATTTCATACTGGCTATGATTTTTCAACAAATGATTTTCTGCATGTATTGTGGGAAACCACACTATTATTGGTGCACCTTTTGACATTGTTGCTGAAGCATATATTGCGCTTGGGTTAAATCCTCCCATGAAGTAGTTCAAAGTTATTGAACCTATTAAAAAAGGAAACTCTGATTTTTTTTCAATTGTATTTATTGCAGATATTGTAGGAAATGCATGAGATTTTAATGCTATTCCAGTTATCTTTCCTTTTTCATTTTTTAAAAGGCTTTCAACTGTATCCTTTCTTGGAAGAATATCTGGGCCTATATGATAATGCATATCTATTGCATCTTTTACTATTGAAGGAATTCCGGACATCAATTACCCCTCCTCTGAAGTTTATTCTCATCTAAAGACATAATATTTCCATTTTTTATTACACAAGGAATAATTTCATCACTATTTAAGATATCAAGTTTTGACATAGCATCCGTAATTATTATATCCGCTTGTTTTCCTTCTTCTATTCCGTAATTTAATCCTAAAAGTTTTGCACCGTTTGTCGTTGCCATGGAAATAGCTCCGTCTATATACTCTCTTGTAGTCATTCTTGTTGCAGATATTAACATATGAAGCTCACGTATCATGCTGCAGTTTCCAAATGGATAAAAGATGTCCCGTATATTATCAGTCCCTATCGCAATGTTAATTCCGTTGTCAAATAACTCTGTAACTCTAGTAATACTATTTGAAGGTCTCATCCAAAGGTCATTTATTTCTACAAACCTTGTAATCATGTTTGCACTTGGAGTCACTATGACATTAATCCTTAATGATTTCATCTGTTCGATTATCTTTTTTGCTTTTTCTGTCGGCATTCTTGAAAGCGCTATTGCATGTGTTACAGTTACTCTGCCCTCATAATTTTCTTCCTTTGTCTTTTTTAGTACCTCGGGTAATATCGCTAGCCTAGGATCATTTGTTTCATCTACTTGGATGTCAAGCGCTTTATTGTACTGCTTTGCTAGTTCAAAAAGTATTTCAAGGTGTTTTTTTTCATTTCCTTTCTCTTCTACAAGTGGAAGCCCACCTACCACATCAGCACCTAGTTCGATTGCCTTTTCCATCAAATCTCTTTTTGCCTCGTCTACCACACCTTCTTGTGGAAAAGCTGCTATTTCAATGTGAACCCTATCTTTATACTTTTCTTTTATACTAAGAAGTGATTTTATTGGTATTATCCCAGCCGTCGGATCTACATCAACTTGAGTTCTTATTGCAGTTATACCTTTCGAAAGCATCCTTTCTATTGTATTAGTTGCCCTTTTTTCTATATCACTCTTTGAGTAAGAACTTTTCAATTTTTTTAATAAAATTCTATTTTCTTCAAGAGATTTACCAAGATGATCTTCTGTCATTTTATCTAGAAGATTTGATTTATCAAGGTGGCTGTGGGAATTTACAAATCCACTTAAAACATAATGCTTGTTTGCATCTATGTTTTTGTTTCCACTTTTTAACTTACCTATCTTTTCAATTATTCCATTATTAATACCAATATCAGTAATTGTAGTATCAGTTATTCTTGCATTTTTAATAACAAGATTAAATTCGCTCAAATTAAGTCCTCCTTTTACAAAGGAGGGAATAAGAAGAACTGTTATAAATTTTTTTATTTTTTACAGTCATTCCTATTAGAACCTTTCTTAATCAATCCAAAAATCATATATAAAGTTTTAGGTTTTGAATATTTTATTATAGGAGATTATTATTCAATTTCTTTGAATGAATTATTTATGTCTTCAGCAATCATTTTTCTTTTTGATTTCTCTATTAAGAAATTTTTTCCAGTTATGATATAAGATGGAAAAATTCTTTTGTCTTCGTAGTAAAAGCTTTGACTTCTTAATTTGTAAGTTGAGCCTTTTGAAATGGTAAGTTTATTAGTATTTCTTTTTGAGATGTAATTAAAAGATTTAATTGCAACATCCCCCAGTAGAAGGTAAGCTACAGCATTTGGGAAAAGTTTCAATTCTTATTCTATAATAAATGAGCATTCTTTTATTGTATCTATTGAAATTGAAGTTCCAATCTTTGCACATTTTACTGCTGTTGTTATGTATACTCCTAAGTTAATAATATCGTTTATAGAATTAATAGGATAGCCTGCATCGTTAAAAGCTTGTTTTGTTGTTTCCATGTAAAAAGGATTTCCTAAAGAATTGCTTTGTTGAATAATTCAAAACAAACGACAATTATCTCTAACTTGCCCTTTCTTTACCTTTAGCTTTACACTAGCTGTTGCAGTTGATCATATGAGGCCTTCCGACCTTATCTTTGTTCATAAGAGCTAGCTCTTCATCCCAGATATCGTTTAAAAAATCAAAAGACATGCAAAACTTTCCCATATTGACATACTTTTCATTGATAGCATCGCTATTGCCTGGCATGGATCTATAGGGTTTATATGGGGTTTAAGCTTTGCGGTTCATTTTAGGGCAATTATGCAACAAAGCACATAATAATCAAATACATAAATCAAACTATTCTTTTCTTCAAGAACGTCAATTCCATTGCCAATGATTTTTGGAAAGTTTTTTGATTATATTGCCTGTATTTTAGATGAAATTGTTTCTTGAATAACTGCCTTATTGTTTTTATTGTTTTTCCAAGTATATATAATACTAACAAAACCAAAAATTTCAAGTAAAAATGTTCCAATTCCAGTAAATGCATTTAATATTAAGTTCCAGTCCATATATATCACTCTTATAATACTTAGATACAAGTTAATATAATTTTAGATATTACTTAAATAAGTTAGCACTATTCCCCCATAAGTTATCACTATACCCCCAATAAGTGAAGTTATCAAGCCAATTATTAGATTTGTTATCGTGTTCTTCAAATTATTTCTTTTTATAGGTTTAATTCTATCAATGAAAAAAAGTTCATCACTTAAACATCTAAAATGATTTGATATATCAGAAAAAGTAATTTTGTTCCCGTTACTAAAATCTCTAAAATAATTTCTTAGAAAAACTAATAAATTTTGTTTAGAATTCATGCTGCCATAAACTAAAGTATTAGCCGCTATATTTGTGATATAATTAAAAATATCTTCAATATTTACATCTTCATTAGAATATCCGGACATAGATACTAAATTCTTTGATAGAGTATATCGTAAGATATCAATTAATTCTTCTAGATAATTTGGAATACTATACAAATGTATAAAAACCTGTCTAGATATACTAATATCGTAATTAAATTCTTGATTTTCAATTTCTTCATTTGATGAGTTTAATTCTCCAACATTATTCGTAACGAATATTTCAAGAGGATAAATAATATTACATCTATCTAGAATCAGTTCAGTATAACTAAAATTAAACCTAAATGAAGAGATGATATAGTGTTCTAAAAAATAATAGAATTTTATTAGTAGTTCTAAAATTAAACAAATAATCATTACAAAAATAAGATAATAGTATACTACTAAGAAAAGAATGAATTCCCTAGAAGATTGAACTAATATCTTATTTATTAAATCTAAATAATAATTAGGAAAAATATCTATGAATAATACTGAAATAAATATTATTAAAAATACGGATAGTACTATGAATAAATAATTAAAGTAATATCTAAATATTTTGAAATATTCCCAACTAAATAGATTACCATTATTATTTCTATACGTTACCCAACTTAAGACTAAATTAATGGCCGGAAAAATTAATATAACAAAAAAGAAAAAATTAAAATAATTATTATTTTTTATAATTTCAAAAAAATATAACTCATAAAGGGATAATAATGGTAATAAGAATTTAACTACATCATCATAATTATAATAATATTTCAAATCAAATTCTGATGGAAAAGAGTTAACTTGAAAGAAAAAATATAAGAAATAATTAATTATATTACCCATATTTTCATTTTATTCTTTACATATATAACTCTTTTTGGATTAGTATGAATTCATAATCTAAACTATATAGTATTTCTTATTAATATAATAAAGTCAATTTATGTAAATTGGAATATCTTCTATCAATAAAAATTTTTGTGTTATCTGGTAATTATTTCGCTTCATAGTTTTCTACCTCCTTTTCTAAAAGTTCTATGAAGTTCCCTAGCGACACTGGTTCGAGCTTTCGCCAGAAAGCTTGCTCTGGCGTTTCAAGGTTATC